>Ga0210059_1000128_pt1 | contig 70716 bp, 45 predicted proteins | sample Ectturendosymbi2_FD_188042 | JGI IMG/M metagenome (GOLD analysis project Ga0210059, IMG submission 188042) | Ecteinascidia turbinata endosymbiont from Florida, USA - Sample 2 (SPAdes) (version 2) | ecosystem: Host-associated > Tunicates > Ascidians > Unclassified | place: Key West, Florida... | reverse complement strand
ATCCCGAAAGAGGAGTGTGTAAAAGTGATTAACAACTTTGCCAGACGAGTACAGGTTTGCTTGCAACGAAATGGTGGACATTTGGAACACATCTTGGGAAAGCCATAAATTGACTAAAAATCGACAGAAATAGTTGAAGCTCTGGTGAATGGTCTTCCATAAACTGAATAATGTGTGGTTGTAATTTGAAATAAATAGCTTTTTAATCAAAGTCACAATTGAAATTTTCATGGGTACACATCTTTTTGGGTCACCCTGTAACTTGTCACAACTGTTGGATTACGTTCGCAAGACAAGGGAGGGAAAAGTAAGCCGAATATTCGGCGGTTCAATCTGTTTAAATGCGTTGTAAATTGCAGCGAATTTCATTTTTGTTCTTATGCATGTCCTACGAGCTCCTACTGGTGTTACTACTGAAAATGCAATCCGCTTGGAAGCCTGACAAAAGGAAATTTCCCAACTTTAAATATTTCCTGCTGAACGCAAAGGTATCTGCGACCCCAGCCGATCAGCTGTTACAATTGCCACGTGACTTATCGTCATAATGTTTTTCCTCTTGTCACAAGGTCAGCGCAGACTCTGGAATTTATGTCACGTTTCATCACAAACGAAGTTTTGTACACAGGTTGGTCAGCATCAGTTCTCCTGGGAAGAGACACAAGACTTCCGACCCTAGTCTTATGATGAGTAAAAACGGTGATCATCTACTTAGATAACATTTATAGCAACCAAACCGCGCATCAGGTAAAAGACGATCACGGAGCTGAATAGCCAAACGCAGGACCGCAACCAGCTTATATTTTCGGAGGGGCAAAACGATTGTAACTTATTGTTGTACTATTTACTGTATTTTCGGAGGGGCAAAATGATTGTAACATATTGTTGTACTATTTCAAAACGATTGTAACTTATTGTTGTATTATTTCAAAACGATTGTAACCTATTGTTGTACTATATTTTCGGAGGGGTAAAATGTTTGGAACTTGTTGTTGTACCTAACAATTAAACATGTTTTTGAAAATTTCGGGGGGAGGGCAATTGCCCGGTTGCGTACCCGGCAAAAAATGAATATCATCTTTGTGACACGACGTGTTGTTACTGGCTGTTACCTTCTAAGCACGTTCACGATGCTAGGCACGCACACGAACCCACGAAAAATGTTCGTTCTTCACGCTGTGTGTTATGTAAGTGCCGCGAGCCGCGAGGGGCGAGCAATCTCCGCTGTCTGCGGACACAATTCATGGAACTGCTATCGAACTAATGGCTTTGCACGACTTCGGGCTGTTTTCCCGTATCGCGAATGAATCACGGTTTAGGGGCCTCTTCAAGATCCGCCACTGCACTATTCATCCATCCAAAGCATACATGTTTGGAGTGCTTGAAAAATAATCGAGTTCGATGGTAGTTGCTGTAAGCGTCTGCGGTAGGAAGCAATCTGCAGCAACACTGTATTGAGATAAAAAACAACAATCGCTCGAAAACTTGTGGGTGATTTGGGACAAACGTTCAGCAACCAAAATACAAGCGAGCTATTTCAATAATTTCGATTAAACGGTAGAAGTCATCAAGTGCCCAACACTTTGCTGTCACACTCACAGCAGACCGCAGTCCAACTACAATAGTTATGAAAGTAGCTATAAGGCTGAGGGAGTAACGAAAACCTGCAGCTGCAGGATGACTGAAATGGTGACACTGCATCTGCATTGCTCAACGTGTTTTAATTTATCGGATATCAAACTCGGCTCCTCACGTTACACATTGAATTCTAAAAAGAAGTTCGCTGTTACGTTGTAACAAACCCGAACTCTCGTCTGAACCTTTTAGTGCAAAATCCACATAAAAGCAAGACCTGCTGTAAGAGTATGAGGAAATCAACGAGACTATCTACATGAGTAATTGCAGTAATAGCCTACTAATGCACGTTATCATCAAGCTGCAAGCGATGTTGAGGACCTTTGTAATATTAACCCTGTCTTGGATGGGAGGACATGTATCATGTACTACGTGGCAGCGCCGAGATCAATTCCCTTCTAAGATGCACTTACAAGAAGGCTTGATAAAAGGAGATGTTGCAGTCATTAAAGCAGATGTTGTAAATGTACAGTGCCACTCTTTGTTTACATTGATCAGCTATTATGCCATTGTATTTTCATTTGCTCAAATTTTCACTGACAGTTGGTTTACTTTATTGCGCGATGGCTTTTTGTATTGCTTCTGTTTATTGGCTGAGTCATATGAAACAGTAAACCACACAATCAATCATCCCGATGGTAAACACGGCAATAATTGCAACAGAGACCAGCCATTCGACAAAGTGTTCAGCATCAGTGAGTAACGCGGCTGTTTTGTTACACTGTCTGTGCAAAAAGCCTTCGAAATACAATTGACATTCCACGAAAAACTCTTAATTTCCTTTCTGCAGCAGCAGCTGCTTGCCTAGAATGTCAGCGGGTCACAAGCAATCTTGCGAAGAAATCACTTGTTACAGCGAAAACAACTTAGCTTTGTGCGACTGTAAGACAATGACTGCAGATCACAAGTAGAAATGCGAACCAAACACTTTACCTTAAAAAAGAACAAACGTATTTGATGCTCAGCTTTAAAGTTTTCAAGTTATTCGAGTTCTACCAGAACGTATCTTGCTGCTGTCTCTTACGCTCTGCTACCTGCCCTAGCAAAATACTGCAGTGCACAAACCCACTGTCTTACACACGGTTGACCGACTGCTGCGAGAGATGAACCAAGTGTTGAACAAGACACAAGCGATTGTGCGTGGCGCCTCTCGAGTCTCGATACAGGGACTGAGTCACGGGCCACTTCACAAAACAATTGCCTCCGCTTGACTCACGCGCTTTGCGGAGCACTCAGCCAGTCATCGCGCCCACGTAACGGCGCGCGCACTGAACCGTGCCTTTCTCGATACCGCCGGAACCGCAGTGTCAACGTCGGATTACGCCCGGACGGGCATGGCGCGAATATACGAAGTTTGCCTTGGAACGGGTTTCCGATCTAGTGAGCGATATTTCCAATACGCAGTACTCAAACCGGACGCAGATAAGGTATCAGCGCCTCAAATACTTTCTTCAGAGTTCAGACAAGCCCGGCGTTGGTTACACAGAAAACAACGAGAATTAAAAGCTCCAGAGTTAGATGCAAGCTTTCGAGGAATCTGCCGACTGGCCTCTGCGTTCATGACTTTGCGATGATTCAGACTTGCACATATCTGATTTCAACAAGTTCAGTGTTTCCCCGCGTTTTTAGGCTTGCGGCACCCTACAGCAGAGAAGAATAATTTGCGGCACCCATTGGAGAGCCCATAGCCACTTGCTTTACTGTTTGATGACGATTTGAAAATAGTACTTTTAATGATATGTTGAAAAACGTATTAGCATGCAGCACCCCTGAGGATCGTAAATGGCACCCCGGTCGGAAACCACTGAACTGACCAATCACCGCAAAGGCGACGAATTTGAATCTATCTTACACTTGATCCACTCCTATGTATATATAGACATGCTCTTTTCATCAGTAATTTTTCTTCAACATGTCCTATGTTTGTTTGTTGTTTTTATTTCCAACTGTTGTTTTTCAACACTTGCAAGAAGTGATAAAAGGGGTTAGTTGACTAGATTACCGCCATATTCTTTCGCCAATTGTATGTGACACAGTAACACTGTTGTTTATGTTGATCAATTATTTCGACATTGTGTCTTCATCAACAATTATTCTAATTTCCATTGACAATTGCTTACTTTTTGCATGATGGCTCTTCGTATTGTTTCTGCTTATTAGCTGAGTTCATCTGACAACAACAACATACGTGCGGCGCATTGGGCGGATCACCGATGGAATGCGAAGTGATTGGACAACTCTACAAGACTCCGCACTTTCATTTCTGACACCGGCACCCACCCTCCCAGAATGACCCTCCCAAGAAGAGCCTGGGTCCGGCTTAATCGCCTCTGCACCGGTGTCGGTCGTTTCCGCTCCTGCTTGTACTGTTGCGATCGGAAATCCCGAGCGGCATGTGCGCAAAACTTCGCACCGTGGCAGCAAGCAACAATAGAGATCACCCGACGAGATCACTCTATTATTGCTTGTTCGTGCCACATACATATATTTTTGTTCTTCGCGCACATCCCGTTCGTGTTGAATCACACAATCAACGCAACGCCACCGGAGAGGTTGCAACAGTACAAATGGGGTATGGCCCCTTCTGTGGCCTGTGAGTGTGGCGCAGAAGAACAAATCGTCAACCATGTTGTCCTCCAATGTCCAACCCATCGACCTCCCCATGAACTGCACGGCCTGACGGTTCTGGACGATGAGACAATCGAATGGAATGGCTGCTCAACATCTGTCCCGAGATCTAGTGCGGCCTAGCAATGGACAGTAACAACTCGCTCAAACGACGAAGAAGAAGCTGAGTCATATGAAACAATAAATCAATCAATATCAACAAATCTATTTAACGGGAAATCGATTTTACGTAACACTACGTATCTTCAGTCCTAAAACCGTAGTCAAATGTAAAGCAACGAGGTGTTTAGAGCGATTGCGAAAAATCAGGCCTAACATCTTTACATGTTGTTGGGGTCTCAAAAACGAATCCAAATCCTTTTTGACAAGACGTGACCTAGACGTTATACTGAACAAATCCTTACATTCAGGCACAAGGGTAGAACTACAGTGACCTCGTAATCATGGTACGACAGCACGCAGTACAACAAACTGCCGGAAAGCTTTGTAAGTAAACTTTCTTCAGCGATCATACAAGAAAAATACATTAGGCTTTCAATGAAAAAGAGCAGTATTTACATGTTCCTTCATGCGGAAACATTGTTCATTCAAGCGTAATTTGGTAATTCAAGCGCAACGTTACTTCTATGACGCAACAATGCCTCAATGGCCAATCTGCTTTCAGCTGAAAAGCTTATGGACTTGCGTTGCAACGCTAGCGGAGTTGTCGACATAGCATGAGCCAGGTCGTGGTTCTCTCATGCTTGAGGCCAATTCTACCCAACTGTTGCAAGCGCGACACCAATCTCGGTTTTGGCCGCCCCCAAAACAAACAGTAATTAACTGATTCGGGGTTTAATCCCGAAAGTTTTCAGCTCGACTACGCAGCCAGTCACGGCTGGCTGCTTTGCAAACAAAGAAATCGGCGAAAAGGTCGAAGGCTAAACGCGATGGGATGCGATGGCGAGCAGTATAGCAACGATCTGAGCATCTTGAGGTACAACGCAAAGCTTGCTTCATGATGCCAGCATCATTGGACAAGCGCATGATTGACAAGCCACGGTGCGAGGACAACTTTAATCATCACACCTTTGCATCAAAAGCAGAACTCACATAGCCTGAGAGTAGCTGCCAGGGCAAAGAAGCCACTTCACTCCGACATGGATACAATTTTTTACCATTAACCAGCCTATAATTATAACCAGTGGTGGCACGTCTCGACCGCGTGTATAACGGATTTATGAGCGTTGAAGCCACGCATTTTAGTGGAGGCGAATCGAAGCGAATCATCGGTGCATGAATAGAGAGATTTTTACAGTACTGTCCCTGTCGGACTCTGTCCCGAGGCCTGTCCAGTCCTGTTCCTTTGCAAAAATATTGTTTATGCCAATCTTCGTATAAACCATAAAGTATTCAATAAATCACAGGAATGAGCGGCTCAACAGAAGCTCTACCAATTGTGCTCTCGGTAAGGAAATCAGAAATGCATGTTTTCATGCAGGCCAGAACTCACATCATCAAAAATTTGACAAAATATCGCATTTGCTTCAATTTGCCACTTTTGCATATGTTGCTCTCTTTATAATGTGCTCATGGTGTGGTACAGTACTTCTGGGGCTGATATTACTCAGTATTAATTTGCTATCAAATATCGCATATGACAACGTCTTACATGCATTTTTAAAACCACGTGACGCAGAAGACTTAAAATCTTTCAATCTGCTTTTCTTGAAATGCTCTTTATGAGATATATAAGATATACTGCATACTCTTTATGGGATATACTCTATAAATATATACACCCTCTCTCTTAAATGCAATTGCCATGGTCTGCTCAATTTCAACAACAGAACACGAAACTACGTCAATTACCAACAAAAACTCATCCGTGTATCATGTGTCTGTCAACCGCTGCCACAACATGCCCAGTTGACAAGTCATCACTAACCACGTTGGAGATAGCATAGTATTTACATACTATTTTCAGCTGAACTCCAGTGAGCCAAACAAGTTTCGCAAAGATTGAAAATTTACTAAGACCTCCTAACTCTTTTCCAACTACTGAATTGCCATTGTTTTTTTCACATAGATCTAGTAAGCATAGAAATCTTACAAAACTAAGTTTAATGTAAAAACATACACAAGAAGTTTGAAAGCAAAGCAGAATTTCATCAAATGTGAACGACAGTGAAAGAAATGTCGCTTTTGACTTCTGGAACTTAATTTGGAAAAAAATGCGCGACTACCCAAAGACTGGTAAGTAAGCACAGAAACAACGGGCATCTGTAGAGCACGTAAAACACGCAACTCAGATCAACTAGTCTACTCCAACGAGACAACGGTTAACGAAGTCTTCCCACACTGAGATGTAAATCCGATAAATCAGTTACGCTGACCTGGCATTGTTAGCGTCACAAAAGCAAGACCAAACTTGTGCACTATACTACGAAACAAAAAGCTAAGACTCATACACGCGCACATGACAAAACCGCACGGGTCACAAACAATTTTGCAACAAAAATGTGAAAATACAACAAAACGAGATGTTCTACAATTTGCTCATGCCGACCGACCATCAACAGCAAGCATTCGCTGTTTCTTTCGATCACCTTCATCTGATCCACCAAATAACAGAACGAAAACCGATCGCGAGCACACCCTACTATCAAGGCATTAGTGAACACGGCGCGAGTTTATCGCGAGTGACAGTCTGCCCCACGGGCTTCAACGCTCTACGAGCAACGTCGCAGGAAGACTTTAACATACGTTCGCATCTTGGTCAAAACAACCAAGTGCCGACCTTAATTGACCTGCTCGTTGAAGAAGACTTCAACTGCACGGAGGTCTATAATCGACACGCTTCGGTGATTGCAATAAAAAACAAAAGCTTCTGGTGGTTCTGTTTCATATTTTCTCACACTGACCTCTAACTAAGCCAGTGGTTGATAACCTTTACAAAGCCGCCGAACACCTACGTTATTATCCAAGCTTGTTGCTGACCACAATTCCTTGTACATTGGCAACAGCAAACAAAAATAGCAACAAGAAAATAAAAATACGCAACTGAAACAAAATGAACCAACAGTTTAAATTAACAATACATGGCTTTGTCAATCGTTTTTCCTGTTTTGTTATCTGGTGACAATCTTGGAAATTCGTAGCTTTGTTTAAGAAAGAGCAATCCTCATATCATTTTAACAAGGAAGTCAGTTCCGTTTTATGTTTTAATATCCACCAGCATAGAAAACCCACGCTCGCTTGGATATGCTGTTACGAACGACGAGAAAACCTCGAGGGTAAATTTAGTAATACGCGGATACCCTTCCACTGCATATGGCACCAAAACATGACGATTTGTTGTGCTGAAGTTATGCTTTTGAATCTCGCTTTCCTGAAGCTCAGTGATGCTATCTGTGTGTTGATTGTTAATATCTGCAGTTGTATTGTCAAAGTAAAATCGCTTCCATATCCATGCTGTATACTGCTGTCGGTCAGGGAAGTAGTACTCAAAATATCTTTCCAAATCCTGTAAAAGTTTTCATGTGTTTAAGGGCACCAAACATGTCAGCCAAATAAGCCAGATGAGAAGAAAACTTGACCTCTCGAAGTGTTTTTAAATGCCGGTGTTTGTGATGTTGCAGAAACTTGGATAATTCTGCACTCAAAGCAAAAACGCGACTTATCACCTTTCCCCAAGATAGCCAACGAACTTCAGAAGGGTAGAGGACTTATAATTGCGAGTCCGTTTCTTCACACAGCTGCATAAAAATGCGATGATTGAGAGCGCGTCCTCACACGTGCTTCACAGTTTGAACAACTGTGAGAGGAGTGAGGATTGGAGGCAACATTTTAGAAACGAGTGTGTCTGTGCATCAAGAAATGTGTGAAAACGATGAGTGGAGCATCACTCTGAATTAAATTATTGCAGATACCTCAGCTATTTTGAGAGTTATATCTTGCTAACAGCTATTGCACAATCGTACGTGCTTACGATGTATGAAAAGTGGCGTGGCATGGACGATGATGTCCTTCATGCACTTGACACTACCTGCAACATCTAGTTTACTTCGATTTTATTTTTCTTGCTGTAAGCAGATGAAGGAAACAACTCCAGCATGATAGTTCTCCGTGCAGCGCATTATGTACAGCAAAGATACGCTGCAAACAAAATTATGATGTGGAATTGTTGCATCCCAAAAATGAAGCGATTCGATAAGGTGGTAAAGTGTATCATGGTCAGCTTGCTGTGATCGTAACGGCACTTTTAGTCAAGCTTCAGGTACGATCTCCTATGTTGTACCTTTATTTACTTATGGTATGGGTGATGTTGCGCTAATCCATGAAACTGGAGACTGCTCTATAATGATAAATACAGTAGTTATTCATAAAGTATAACCAAAATGTCTGCTGAATTTAGTAATTCAGTGGACCTCTGTCGAACCCCTGAAAAGGCTCCGTCGAACCCCAGGGGTTCGATCGAACCGCGGTTGAGAACCACTGAACCAAACGGAGTCCAGAACTTAAAATTTCAATTGCAAAGGCTACGTAGAGAAAGCTAAATCTTGAAAAGACTCAATAAATAATACTTTTAACAGAAAAGCGAGCGAGCTGATCAAAGAGTAAAGTTGATATAGTTATGCCGACTTGCAGAACATAAAACGAAGCAGTCTTGCCGTTCTTTTTTATTTTTGTTATCTGGCTAATCGATTTGAAGCAGTTGAATATATCAGGGTCCGCAAATGGTGAGTCGCGACCCAACTTCCACTCTGGGTCGAGAAATAATTCAAATTTACATATCAATTTTGCCATTCTCAATAGACAGAATAAATGCAACCAATTACTGTTTTTATGTGGTAAGTTTCATACAATTTTGTGCAAGAAAAATGCTACAGTCAATACTAGTCTTGAAATTTATATTTGATTGTAAAGCATTTTCCACAAAATTATATGCTCACGAAATTTTTGGGTCGCAAGAATTTAAAATTATCTTTTTAGAGTCGCGCCAAAAAGTACTTGCGGATCCCTGGAATACATGTAGAACAGACAATGACTGCAATAACCCACTGGTGAAAAGTTTTCTTGCTTTTCAGGAGTGCAGGAGATCAAACCAGTGCCATTTACAATCGAGTATCGAATCGCAGTCTGGGTCTTACCTATCTTGGGAAAATGCGCCCGAGTGGTGTACATCGGAGATATTTCGATGGGAAGCAAAGGTTTTCAGGCGTTATCGAAAACCCATTAAGAATAAAAAAATTGCCCAAACTCTGTCGAATTTCGGTGAGCGGCCGCAACTTCCATGACTTTAGGTGTCAGTGACAAAGGAACATACAAAACGTGTTTTGGTCGTGGTTTCGCTTCCATCAAACACATGTGCGGGTAAACACTCACAAATGTCTTCTGCAAAAACCACTCATTGTTAAGTCCAACGTCAGAAAAACAATTTTAAATGAAAAATACTACGATTTATTTGGGTTTGAAAGGTACTTATAAGCTTTAAAGTTGGTTCTCATAAACAAAACGGATCGTTAATTTTTAGTCGTGAACAATGCAGAACTAAAGTCACTTTTTGACATACCGTTACTAAAATGTTTTGGTACTTGTTGGTCTCGGCGTTTGTAAAGAAAACTTAGGGGTGCATTGAAGTTTGTCTTTCTTTACTTAACGGACCACACAAATTTTGAAAAAATTCTATCACAAATCACGAACTCTGTTACCACAACCACTGACAGAGGTAGCGCCATCGACATGACAAATATCCCAAAGTTTGTTGTGACTCAAGAATCTTTTGCGCGAACTTCCCTTCACCTCAAGAGTCGAAACGTTTACCGACAAACCTCCACAACTGCTGTTATACTGTGACTGTATTTTAGTTTGACGTTGCGATGACAAAAGCCGATCGATTTTGTAATACTACCATGCCAGTACAAACGCTGAAGTGAAATGGTCAGCTCCGCGAGCGAGTTCACAGAACAGCGACTGGATGCGAGCTTTGTATCGAATAGACAGAACGCCTCGTGAATCATTTGTACCGGGCAGAAAGTGAGAATGATAACCTAGTCTATGTTCCATCTATTCCTCAGGTTTTCAAGGTCTTCAGACGTCTTTACCCTTACGTGTATTATAGTCCTGTCGCAACAGTTAGACCGCGAATAATGTTTTAGTTAATGCTACTCCGCATTTTTGTACTGCTATTAATTTTCCAACAAATTATCATAAATCAAACATAACCTCAGCACAGATATTTGGAAGAAACTTGTGGACGAGCCGTCCGAAGCTGTTGCTGTTCTCTTGGCGGTGTGCTGTACTGCACGCTTCATTGTAAGCTGTATAAGCAATTATACACTGTGCCTAACCTACCTGAGTCTTCCTGGTGGGTTGTGCTTGTCCTGAATAGATGGAGGGAACCTCACTACCGGCAAACCATTGACTGAAGTATCATCGCAATAAAGGACACGGTAAAACGCCCACTACCAATTTGACGATCTGCCATACAAGCTCGTAGCCACGACGGGGCGTTCGGGAGCAGTGTCCCCAAATTTTGTTGTGCCCAGAAATTTTTTTATACATTTTGTTTTAAATATACAAGAAAAACAAAAGTATTGTCCCCTAAAAATGTATTTTACCCCCACAAACTTTAAAACCTGGCTACGGGCCTGAACCTGCCATGGCGCAACGTTTACACAACGTAGTGAAAACGATCAAATTCAGAGTATTGCACGGAAGGATTGCGCGATGACACGTCTGTTATAGCTACAATTCCAAAAATGAAACCGTGCTTGTTTAGGGAAACATAGGCGGTTTATTTGGATGTATGCCTACGTGTGAAAACAATGAATTACTTCTTACGAGTTTTTGACCGAAAAGCAACACAAGGAAAACCTACGCTCCCTAACGTTTCTAAAAATTAGGAAGGTATGTGGCAAACACATGATTACAGATGTACGGGAAAGTTCAGAGACAATTTCAACAGAGATTCGCCGCCAGTTTGAATTCAGCAAATCTGACAGTTCTGGGTTCGAATCGTAGCGGTAGTGCTTTGAACCAGGGAAGTATTTTGATTAATGTTGATGAAGTATCGTTGCGTGCATTGCACGCTTTATTAGTTTTGCTCGTGAGTCTTGTAGTGGTCGGAAAAAACGAAAAATTGGATTAATTTGACAACCAATCCAACATGGTTACGGGAAACTCTTCCTGGTGACTAGGTGGGTATGCTTGGGGATCAGATGGGGGTTAGTCATGACCTATGAAGATCGATACAGTCCGCAACCTCTTGCATTTTTGTGTAATGCAAGGCTTAATGTTTCGTTTGTACAAACTTGATTGATCCACTAAATCAGCGGTTCTTAACCTTTTCGGTCTAGTTTCCCACTAACGCCAATCACCAAGCTCGAATTTCCCTCCTGATATTTTTAGTGACGATGTTTTACGGAACGCTATTTAGCCAATACTCATAGTAGCTATTAGCTCGGTGGTATATAGGTTTCGCATATTAGATGTAACAATTAAAAGGATCTACTCATGGGTTTCACTCAAGGATTTCACTCATTTACATCATATCAATCAAACAGAAAAGTAAAGTGCTTATTTTTAATTTTTAATGTGATTTTTGCGATTGTTTTCACTTCACCAACATCTCGATACGAGGATTAATGGTAAAAATCTTGATTGTGGGGAAAAAGTGTGATTGTGGGGGGAAGGGGAAACTTGTTTCAACGTGTTGCAAGCTCTGTCGACCAAAACTATTTTAGCACAATTCCGGAGGCATGGTTGCACTAGTTCTGCAAAGTCTCATGACTTTTTCGCTTTAGCAATGCAAAGTGCAACCACATAGGATGCCTCAACGTAGCCTGCTCAATCGATTTTGCTAGGTTGCTCCTTGTGAACGTTGTTCAAATGCTGCTTGAATTGGAATGATTTCAAACAGTTGTTAGCCAGTGTTTTCATGTACAACATACCCTTGCGGGATATATTCTCCATCTTTCTGGAGGCAAGCAACGCCATATCTGATGTAGTCTTCCTTGTATTTTTGCTTATTAGCCTTCGCAACGGACATTTTTGCACTACACTAGATGTCTTCGAAAAATAATGATTCGTTAAGAAGCAGGTTGTCATGTTTCACCGCAAAAAAATTTAAACTAACTTGTTACAACATAACATCACCTCATCTTCAGCAAAGTATAATTTCAATTCAACCTTGCTGATAAATTGAAGTCAGCTTTTTTACATATCAGTCGTACTTACGCTACGCAGTACGCTTAACCTATCTACCTACCTATAGCAACCATGGTTACCTTTAAACAACAACGGTCGTTATTCGATTGTGACTTTTGAACATCGTTGAACGCTAAAAACGCAATAATTGCAAAACAATGCACTAGTTGACAAGTAGATGCCTCTTTATAAAATACGTTTGTGACTTAATATTCAGATATCCTTCCTTACGTATTGGAGAAAAACAATTTCTCACTGCAGCAAATCAAAAAAAATTTCCCACTGCATGGATGAAACTTCCCACCGGTTAAGAACCCCTGGACTAAATCAACTTAAGGGAGGTTTACAGGTCATAAACAACCCGCTCTGACACCTAAGCGTACCCACCCTGTGACTAACACCAGTCTGACCCCAAGCACATTCACCCTGTGACCAGCTCGTCGGACGTTGCCCGGGAGACCAAAATTGGCGACAAGTCTGCAACCCATAGTTTCAGTACCAATCAAAATCATGACGCAACAAAAATACGATGAAAACATGCAACACTATGTTGTTTTCCCCTTTAGGGAACATTAGAAGTGCCATATCGAGACACGTACCATCGAGGGATGCCAAAAGCATTCCTTTTGCTGAACTGTGGCTCACCTTAATATGTAAGGTCAGAAAAACTGCCGGGTCAGCTTTGCCGTCGATATTTTCTACTTGTAAAAGTTCGCTTCACCCAAGCTTGCAGCATTTTAGGTGTTATCACCCAAATATTTCAGATTTTGCAACGGTTCGCCTTAGCATTAGGATGGATTTTTCTCCAACCATCAATAGATGCCTATATCGGGATTTCTTAATATGAAAGCGGACACAATTTTCAGAAAGACGTTGAACGCTCACAAATATGGCGGCACCCTTTTCATCTTTATCTTTTATTATACTGGTTTTCTAGAGACACCGAAGTGCAAAAACCTTTCGAAAATCCCTGCTATTTCGTTGGCCGATCAAATTTCTAGTAAGCTAGTGTTTTTCAACCTTTTTTGTACCGCGACCCATTATAGCAACCCACTATAACCCAACGACCCCCATCTAAAACTCGAGTAAAGCAATACAGCTGTGTGCAAACAAATATCTGCTCGCGACCCCTCCAAACATGGTTTAAAGGTGAAACATAATGAAGCTTGCTTTTGAAATCTGACTGAAACCTGCTTGTCACCGTAGCCCCAGAAATTTTGCCTCAGCTTCAAATCTACCGGCAAATGGGAGAAACGAAGAACCGAAGCCGCAAACGGCCAGGCGTATGAGAACTAAATCAACTGTCCGGCGTTTAAAACATTTTTCTTAACTTGAGGCGATGCCTGTGAGAAAAACGAGGCGTTGCTTGAGAAGCTGGAGGCTACATATGCCTTCTGTGTTATCCATAGAATATCTGTGCCGAAGTGTGACAAATTTGTCAAAACACCCACGTTTTGCAGTGTCTGCAAATGGAAGATTTCAGTCAGTGAACCAAAGCAGCAGCCCACCAGGCGTTTGCAAGCAATGCACACGTGATCCAGAACAGATTCCGTCAACATTCAGTGCTGTCAGTGCTGGGCTGGGCCTCCTGCGTCTTTAGAAAGCGTAAGGGTGTCGCCTTGCATTTCTTACAACCACTGGATCAAAGCCTTTTTTGAAAGAAAGCAGGTACGTTTAGGCGGCAATACACTGCAGCCGATCGAAAAGCTTTAAGTATCTTGGGATGGTATTCACGAGTGACTGAAGGCAGAACAAAAAGTTTGATAGACGACTTGGCAAAGCAAGTACAGCATTGATCGAGCTTTATCGTTCTGTGGCGACAAAACAGGAGCTTTCAATTTCAAACACCGCACAGCTGTCAGTTTTTAAATCGGCCTTTTTCCCGATCCTCACCTATGTCCATGAAATTTGTGTAATGACTCAAAGAGTGTTCTTTCAAGTACAATTAGGGACGGAGATAGGACTTTTCCGAAGAGTTCACGACAAGACGCCTCGAGACTAAGTGCGCAGTTCTAAAATTCGTAACACCCTTAGCGTCGAGCCACTTCTCCGAATAGAGTGAGATCTTAGTTAAGAAAGTTCGGCCACGTGTCCAGAATGTCCCAGGAAAGATTGGCGATGCACGTTCCACGCCCACAGTAAAGCGGCCCAAAGGTCAAGCACTGACCACGTGGTGTGATTACATCTTCATCCTGCCTTGGTCCCGTCAGTCCGGTCGGTGCTTTGGTGGGTTTAGCCCATCAAAAAAAGCACCTAGCCCCCAAAATTTAAATATGAAACACTATATATCAGTGACGTTTTATCAAATTGTCAATGTCAAGCCCCCCTGCACAAACGTAAAGCCCCCCTATTGATCACTTTCCGGCGACGGTCCCGTCTTGATTTGAAGCCAGCAGAGCTATCTTGAGATTTCTGAAAACCGTTGAGGCATTTCGATTCCTCCTCCTGTAGTGCAGCTTCCCGCACGACCTTTCACAGAGGACAAACGGGTGTTAAATTGAATGAATGAATGAATGAATGAATGAATATAAAACAGCATTTGTAATGGCGCAACCGGTGCAAAACTTGTGTCATTATGCTGAAGTAATATCATTACTCGGAAAATGGATGTTGCAATGAATCTGCTTATGACACACAGAGGGCACAGATTCACCCAATGGTTGGTTAACAGTAGGAAGTTGGTTTTATTGATCGAACCAGTTGGTAACGTACAAACGTCCACATCGCGTGGAGCTTGATCAAAAAACGCAATTCGAATTTATGCAAATGGAAAACTTCATCACAATTAAAGCCATTCCACAACGAATGACAGTTACTTACAACAACGAGGCTCAAGAAAGATTGGCGGCCGCCAACATACACAGTAGTACCGTTGCTTTCTCCACATACGCGCGTTACGCAATCACCTTCCGGCACGAAGACCTACGTTTTCAGCCCAACCAACAAATCGTCGTGAGCGGAAGTACGACACATCACGGCAAGCTGCGAGAAGGCGTTGCTCGCCGGCGCTGGTGCGCAGTCTTGGGCGTGCAAGCGACAAACGGGTTTGTTTACGTTGACAAACAAAAAGCGGACAGCTACCAAGGGCGATGCTGTTGTAACGCCACGAAACGGTGAATGCCGCAACGCAGTGCAGCGTCCACGCGCATCAGGCCGTTCGTTAGGGGGTAAATTTCTCTTGAACGTTTGCGATGGTTGCTGCATTGGAACCGGCATTTGCAAATTGCAAGGCGTGTACACATCTTCTCATATTTCTAAGCTTACGGAGAAAACAGTGTCTATTTATTGCGTTGTACTGTATTTGGCTGTAGCACAGAGATGCAAGGACTACCACTGCATTGTGACAAACAAACTAGAAACAACGAAAAACAATGACATCACGAGGTCTGGCCACAGTATACCAAAACAAGGTCAACCTGCAGCCAGTGAACCGGAAAACTAAGAGATTATCTAGTCGAGGTTCCGCAGCAGAACTAAAATATTTCGCTAATAATAGAGTAGCTGGATTACAGAAAACAAACAAACCATACACATAACAATGAAACAGACTTATGAAATAAGGGTCAGGCAAATTAAGACAGTTCGTTATTATACGATTCTCTCACCATTTATTTTTGTAACAATGTTTGTTTGGATACAACAAAACGATTCAAGCTGACTTATATAGATTACAATGAGTATGACTCCAACCACATTTTGTACAATGCTTAATTCGGATCCACATTTCCGGTGCGACACACATGTGTGCATTATGACCCAGATAAATCACTAAACCCACAGACCAATTACAAATATGCAATAAGCGCTACGCAATAAACCACACAAATTCGCAGAAGCATGTCGCAATGGGAGATAAGACTCATAATGGCAACGTATGGTTTCCGAAAATTTAATAACATGTATGAAGCAGAAAATTCGTCGTTCTTCTATATTTAATATTGCATTAACAAAACTGCTTGGTTTTGTTTTTTATGAGACATACCTTTGAGGTGTTGTTCTACCCCAGCCCGAAACGTAACTCCTCCATGAGAAATTGCCTTTTCACCAACATTTGTTTAAATCTGTTTTATAACGAAGTCTTTGACTTGCTGCATATTTGTTCAATGATAATGAACATCAGACGTTTTTTGAAACAGATCTTCAAATGAGTTACGTATCATTCCAAGGTGAAATTTATGCATCAGATGAGCTAATTCAAGTGGATGTAGACCACGAAGTTTCCGAAAACGAAGAGATTTTTGTAATAGCGCAATATACATCTGAAGCTATAATTATAGTTCTAAGTACGTTATTGTGCAATGCATTTAACGATTGCAGAACTGAATTACAAGCTGCACCCATAGAAATAACAAAGTATTTTAAACGACAGTGGACAAGACATAAATAAATATTTTTGAAATATCTAATGCCACAAAATTTCGAATTTAAAACGCATAGGATGCTTTCACTTGTTTTCATTTTATGGATTGCACATGAGAAGACCAATCTAACGTGTTCTCTACGTAAAACACCAAGGTTGTTTGCGCAAGTCGTTCTCTAAAAGTAAACGCCAATAATTTTTATTTGAAACGAAGACGTTTCAGACACATTGCCGCTGTTATTCACAGATTTCGTGCGCATAAATGTTGATATAGAATATAAGGAAAAACTGTAGCCAATCATCCAGTATTATCAGTTCCTCATTCATCCAATGCTTCAATTGGTTACGATTTTCACGAGATAAGCAATGATACCTATCATCAGCGTAGAGTACAATGTAAAATGAAGAAGATTTAGGTGAGTTATTAATTTACACGATAAAGAAAAGCGGCCTCAAAACAAAACCTTGAGACACATTGTTTGATATATTAACTAAAATGGATTGTACGTTTTCTATTTTTGTAAATAGCGTCTTACGATTAGACAAATAGCCACTAAGCAGTTGCAAGAGAATAACTCATGCAGAATTTTATGATTAACATAAACTCCTTTGAGAGATCGACATACAGACGAGTATAATCCATTACCAGCACTAAAAAATACGTTAGAATAAATACCCTCAACTACATAGACAGTTGAAGACTTAGGCCTAAATCCATATTGACATTTGGATAAAAATTTTAAATTCTGTAAAACTAAATGGTATTACGCTCTATTATGTACGCATAAGTTTTTTAAATGTTTTATTGAACTATAGTAAAATGGCTATTGGTCTACGAGTATAATTAGAGGAAATGTTTTTAATCTCCAGCTTTATACATGGGTATATTCTGTGCAATCGTTGTACAATCAGGATATGAAGCCTCATTAAAGCTCTTATTGAAAATATACGTGAATCAGTGCTGCGACTGACTTAGACATTAATGACTACGTCACCAGAGGGAAAACCTATTTTCATAAAACTGTCTTTCAAGAACGACTTCATTCAGGTCTCCTTGCTACGCCGCATTGCAGTGTTTCAGAAGTTTACCGTTTGCTTATTATAAAAATCCCTTCAAAGACAATTGCTGAAAGTTCCTCGCGGAGCCTCAAACTTGCCACTGTGACCAAACGCAGTAAACGCCTAGTTCGCTTTTGCTGCTGTCGCTGGCTGAATAAACTGTTCTTTGACATGAATCACAAGCGAAAAAACGGAAACGGCGTATCAATTTCACGTTGCTGTGCTGCTGCAAAAGGCACGGGCGACTCCTGTTCCGGGCCTGGCCAACCCACCTTCTCGAACACCCAAAACAGCGCAATTGACGCGACGAAAAAATCGAACTCGCGTGCCACAAATCAAGATCTGACAGCAGCAAGAGCAGCTTGCGGCGCAGTGCCAGACCTGACGTTAAGATAAGTGGGATTCATTAGGCGCGTGGGGCGTAGAAACGTTCGCACTAAACCCTTGCGGTAAGTTTACTGTTCACTGAACTTTACTTTGACATGAATCACTGCCGGTCCGGTTAAAAAGGCATCCGCAGTTCAGTGACTTCTTAAATAAACGACGCTCACTTCCCGGGGTCACAGAATCGTCGCTGGACATCATTTTCAGTGTAAGCTGTGGCTTAATTTTCCCAACGTGGTTAGAGCTTAACTTCAATTGAGCTGATAAAAGGTCTCCAAAATCTTTGTTGCCAATTAAATGTGAACTCGTTACAACACTGCAGCTAAACAAGTAATACAGTAGATTTTTCTTCAAAAAAACTTGGTCAAGCAAGAATAAAAGTAAAGACAACAGTTTATTGAGATTGCGTAAGAACATCGAAAAAGTGTAAGTATTGTGCCCCAGTACAAAGTGCAGGTTAAACTCTTCGCTCAGTTGATTAAGTCACAAAGACCGTATCGGTATTATGGCCTCGAGATGCATCAGTTATTGATATTGCTAAACCGTGGTATCAACAATGTATGGTACTCACGTCCTAATCACAAGACCTCTCAAGGCGAGTTCACCGTAAAAAAACGAAGAAAGTAACTGTAGATCTTACAGACAAACTAACTGCTCAGTTTAGAAGGTAATCCTTTTGCAAGGCGTTTTACCTCAGGACAACGAATGAGCTTAAGTAAATTTTGTTGGGTTGTGTCAAGAAAATGATAATCGATTCGAAAATGACTCATAACAACTGATTCAGATTTTGCGTTTTTTTGCACTGTTAGTTGCAAGTCAGCTTCATTTACTTGATCTCAACCATTTAACCATATTTCTTTATACTGTACTTGTTTCGTTGACAACTTAGGTTTTATTCTTATTTCGATCAAGATACTGCAAAGCCTTCCAATTTCACTTTCTATTAGTGGTTATACGACAACACCACTATATTCACCAGTATTTCGGCAGCGGTATGCGGACCTCGGAAAAGTGAAAGTATTGTGTCCAGCGGCGTAACAAGGTTGGATGGCGCCCGGGGCAAGAAGCAAGTTTGGCGCCACCATGTTCGAAACTGAGGTCTTTAGAAGCAAATGTACTGTGTTGTAGAAAGCACTTGTGACATCGTTGGGACTTTTCGGCGCCCCCCGCAGCCATTCGGCGCCGCCACTGTGATTTGGCGCCCCCCTTGCCGCCCTCGTTACGCCCTTGATTGTGCCGCAGTACAATGTGCAGTTTAAACTCTTTGCTCAGTTGAAATAGGAAATAGCAGCAATCACAATACTGCGTCATCTGAAACCAACTAACTTCAGTGTGCAGGCTCCCGCACACCAATTAACGCACTCAACTGTCCGCCAACGCGAAAAGGCTGGGAAGCACTGCACTACAACGATGGTTCTTCTCAAACTTTAGGGACCATCTTTTTAAAAAAATATCCGGTGGACCACTTTGCTATGCTGACATCTCATGAACAACTCGTCGAAACTTTATTCCACTCAAGTCAGTGAATTTCCAGGAATGTTTTATCAAGGATTTAGGGAACTATCTGTGGAACACCAGAAATTCCAAGTGGACCACCGGCGGTCCATCTGGATCACGTTGAGAATCACTGCTCTACATCGAGAACTCATGCAGCAAAACAACGAGCCGGATACAAGACATGCTCAGGAAAGTTCTGCCGGCATACCACGTCGAAATGTTCGAGAAGCATTTCTCCGGTTTAAAAGAAGACCCGAAGCTAATCCGGGCAACCCTGTGACGTTTTCATAACACTTCCGCATGCACGTTGTCGCGTTTTCTTGACGAAAAGTGTTAAATTCGTTTTCATCGACCAGCAAGATTCACAATAACTTTTCCCATGCACTGTAGCCAGGCCACCATTCAAAACCGTAATTTCAGGTATGCAACAAATTGTTACCTCTACGATGCGACCGTCTCACTAACTCTATTACCGAAGTAACTTTGACGCTCTGTTAGGAAATAAGTTGACGGAAAGAAACGATCAGAAAGAAAAAGATATAGATTGAGGGGTTACAAAAAGCCAAAGAAACAGCTCTACATCCGAAGAGTTGGCAAGTAAGTGGGAGTATGTGAACGGGAGCGGTTTGCTCATCACACGGCTTCGCATGGACGCTTTTTTCACCGAAACCAATCCATCAGCAGCCAGAATCGCGCCATCTAATACATCAGTAACATGTATTAACAATACAGTGTTTGTGCCAGGACACACTGCGCAACAGCCGAGATGGCGTTCAGTCGTTCAGTTGCTAAATTTTAATCATCTTTCTGACCAACCAAGATATTCGCTGATTAGAGAAGTTCCAAAGTAAATCAATTGGACGTTCCCATTAAACCCCTGCATTGCAACGTCATGTACGACAACCACCGATACTGGCAACATTGCAGACTCATACTCGTGTGCTTCGAGTTGAGCTACTTGGCGAGGCCTGCACTGGAGTAGCCATGGGTTGATGAGCATGTCTTACGTTTCACCACTCCTAATATGCATGAGTTGCTTAAATAACTTATAGCACTGCATCGTTAAATGTCTTCACATGCGCAAAACATACGAATAATGTCCCGCCTCACATAGCCTCCTATAAAGAACCGTCAATCCTACGCACCATCTAGACTTAACTGCATGATTCAAAATTCTGGAGATTCCGACAATACCAGACAAAATTCTGGAGATTCCGACAATACCAGAAGCTTGTTTCAATTAGTAAAAACAATGAGTGCCAGGCCCTCTTCGACACAACCAGAACTGACCAGTTTTGCTGCGTTTCCCGTCGACCCTATAATTTCCAAAGTCACTCTGCGCGTTCTGTCTGATGCATTTCAATGCTCAGTCGTTTCGGTGCCGCTCGACGTTCAGGCGACGCGCGCGCGGTGCAATCAGCGAAGACGAATGCGCGGAAACGAAAGCAACTGAATCGCACCAGCGCGTCGACGACTTGAGCGATGAAGCAGCGGCCGCCGCTGCTGCTGGCGTGAGCAGAAACGAAAATAACTAAACGCATGTAAAAGATATAGGCCGACAAGCACGCATACAAAAACCGGAAAGACGCTGCTCAGCGTGCCTGCCTGGCTGGCTGAACGGTTATTTGATCACTCCTGCTTGCTTCGCTGCTGGCTTCACTCTTAAGTTTCCCTGCCAGGTCGTGCGCTGGCGGAACGGATGACACTCTTTCAAATGCGTGGCCTTGCATTGACGCGTGCTACACCTACGGGCCAAGGCAGCAGCTGACTAACTAAAGTCACCTATTTTGCTTTTAAAGCCGCGGCGGGCAAGCCCATCTCGTGTATTGGAGTTCTGCCGGCAGGCAGCCGGAAGGTGGGCAGTTTTCAATAATAGTAGCTTAGATCAATTGCGTACCGCCCGGACAATGTCTTTCCAGGCGTGAAGTTGCACAAGACCGACAAGAGTTCCGGCGTTAACGTTGTGCATAGAGTCGTTGGCATGGGCGGATGCTGGCCTTGCTTGTAGCCAACCACGTTTCGGTTCACCAAAACAATGGGCCGAAATGTGCTTGAGAACCGCCAGCAGTTGCATCAAACGTCCAGGTGTGCTTACTCCGACATCAATTTTGAAAAGCCTTTCCTACTGCGTATCTGTAACGCGGTAAAGTTTGCGATGGCGCAAGATGTTGGAAACTCCTGCCTCAAAGCTTTTCTGCAGTTTTTAATGCCGCAATGATTTTGCAAGGTTTTCGAGTTGTCACATTGAAGCTGTGTCAACAGGACAAAATTACTCAGCGCGCGTTCGAGGAGCAGGAGACGCAAACACGGTGTTTTTTTTATCGTGCTCACTACGTATTACAGGTTCGTCAAAAGAGCCAAGTTTCCTTATACAGCTTGCACAAAGCACACACGCGTACGCGCAATTAGCGTCGTGCCTTGCAGTGCAAATGCAGGGAAGTGGATGGGACCCCTACCAAGTTGCGAAAAAATGCGTTTGAAGTGCTTTCACTTTTGTTAATTTTTAAGAACGTTCCAGAGGTTTTGCTCGCCATTACATTTTTCATATGTTGAATCAAAGCATGTAACAGCTGCAATAGCACTTTGATGCCATGTAGAAAACACTTTTGTTGTTGCGATGAGGTTGACTTACAGTGTAGCAAGTCGCGATAACACCTTGACTTGCAGTGTTTGCTCCGAGCACGAAGGCGACGGTTTCCATTATTTTTACTTTTTACATTTCGGGACGTGTTACCGTATATCTGCTTGCGCAAGCAGAGGTCAAACGCTACAACCCAATAGAGTTTAAACGTTTTTGGCTTTTTTGTATACGGATTATGTCCAGAAAAATGAAGTATGACAGTAGATTTTGCAGAACATTCATCTTGATCACTACCTTCCAAGACCTCTTCAATAAAACACCAATTCCTGACGTTGAGCCCGCGCAACGAGTAAGTTCGCACTTAAACGATTTCGCTGCGATTTGAAAGAATCTGCGCCTTTCAAAAATCGACGGGAAATGTATTGCTGCTTAAGCAACGCCAGGAAATGTATTGTTGCTTGATCAACGCCACGTGGCAACCTCAAAACCGTTATGGAGAAGTGCGTATTTCCTGTAAGATGATACAAACTTGCATTCCAAGCAAGACACCGACCAAAACATCGGAAATCACTTGTCACAATCAGCTCCGCTGACAACCGACACCAGGAAACCTTTGGTCGGGATTTGAAAATGTGCGTAAAGGTATCGAGGTACTCAACCTCGCACCTGACCCGCATACCCCCTGTGGTATTGTATACAGACAACAAAAACTTTTCAAAACGTTCATCGTACAAAATAAGCAGGGTAATCGCAAATGATTTTAGTTTCTCTGAGGCCATTTTTCATCAAGCGCTAAATAAACTATGTGCAAAACATGAAAAGGCCTTGAAGCGCACAATGAAATCGCAACTTTGTCCTCCGAGAGCAAAATTTAGCAATCGGAGACAAGAATGAAGAACACTAAGTTGGGTTTGCATATTTCAACAGGTTACCGCGCAGCGAAAGTTCCTTATCATTCAAGAGGCACCTACACGGTGGTGCCCTGCTTCCGATACACCCGGTCTATTTCGTCATCAGGAAGGCAGAAGTTTTCAAGGTAGCAGAAGTTTCCCCAAGACGCAACCAAGCTTGCTGAACATAAAACAACCAGCTGCTAATTCTCGTGCCTCAGCACGCGAACTTAAACCACAAACGTTGGCTGGTAGGCAAAAACATCAACTTACCGCAAAAAATTGCCATCTTCAACGGCCATAAACCACTGTGCGTTTGCAGCGCATGTCTGAAACGACTGTGACATTACCCTTTGCTTACCCTGTCAACACTTCAAAAATTTGATCAGTACTTCGTTTCACTGCTGTACCGGGATGGTAGCGCTGAGCCAAGCAAGAGCATGTGCAGTTAGGTGCGGTTGCAAGGCAGGGTGAGGTTCGACAAAAAGCATGATGACTGTCCTTGCACCTCGCTACAAAGCTTCATTTCGCAAGCTGTTAATTCTCGTGCCTCAGCATTCTCCTCGTTCATACTAAAACGCTAGGTCGTCGACTAACTGAGACCAAGGACTGTTCCGTTTGCTTGAGGTCGGTTTTGTCTCGAAAGTTACGCTTACAAAACATTTGCTGCAGTCAGCAAGTTCTGTCGCCTATGCATTGGTTGAAAACCACTAAACAACTGCAAAAAATTTATCAGAAGTTTCTGAGAGACGTTATCCAGCTCTGCACAACCTGAACAAGTAACAATAACGGTTTCTGCTACTTGTTAGCGTTTGGTTGTCTGCATGACGCAAAACTCGGCTCCACATTCGCTTCCGTTTCCTTAACGAGTGAGAACGCTTGTTGCGTCACAAATACACGTTGAGCAGAGCTCATGCTTTTTCAGAAACCAGTTTTTTCTAGCGAACGACTAGTGCAGCATTCCGCGAGTTGGAGCACGGCAATGCTCACAATCAAGGATAAGGATAGGCGTGGGAGGCGGGGTGCGGGGAGGGATGTATGCCCCCAAACTATTTTTCTTCAGGGCAAAAAATCATTTCGACGGTGGTAAAACGTTTCGTATCGAAATTGTGACCTTTTCAAATAATTTTTTGTATCAGTTTAACTCATTTCTGTATTCTGATATTAACGGGATGAAAACTGTATTAGATGTATCTTTTTGTTATTTCGAGAAGTTTAATCATAAAATTGTTTGAAAATCTACGTATTGGACTTGTGCATACTTTCTCGGGCAAAACGCTGCAACTCCCCAAATGTCTTTGCCCCCTACGCCTGTAGCGACAAGTGCAACCAGTGCTCCAGTTTCAAATCTTGGTTACTGCGTTTTGACGGCAATATAAACAGAGTTGCATTTGTAGTTATTTGCCTATGCTGAAACAAAATGAATTTTGAACCAACTATGATACGATCGCCGCTGCCACCTTTGCAACATCATGGAGTTGAATAAACGCTTTAACAATGCCATGGAGTAATCAGTGTGAGAGTAAGCGGCTGATAGAAGTGCAGATATTTCGTAGAACTTCAATATCCTGGAATCTTTAACTATACAAATTAAAAACTTTGCCTCACTGATGAAACAAGGCTCACTTTAATATAAACGTCAGTGTGATTTTGCCGTAGATTCAAATGACCAGTCGAGCGGTTTGTCATGCTGATCTACTTATTCAGTTGCGTTGCTTCTTTTCAGAAGCAAAACGGGGCATTTTTAGAATGCATTTAAAGCCAGAAGCAAATTTCTGATCGTCGTTAGTTGCCTTTCCGTTGTGCAAGTCGACTCGATTGACTTAGAACACAGTGAATTCCGAAACGATGCCTGAGTAAAATTGATGCAGTCGAAAATTGGCCTCAAAACTTTTTGCAACAACCGATGTGGGCTCGCCACATGACACAGCCTCAATTGTAACAAGCAACGTCACCATCATCTGTAAATGCGTACAGACAGACGTCTTACGAAAGCGTTGCCCTTCTTGTCTCACTTGATCTCCCACTCTTTCTTGCCGTTCTGCTCATCTGTCTTGTCACAGCAAGACAGCAACTACTGAATCGGTTCTGTGACCTCACAGTGAGTCCGGCAGCCGTGATTGCACTCCATGCAGGTCTACGTCGGTCACGCAAAGTTGTCCAAACTTAATTTATTCCTTGTTTGGTTTAAAACCAAGAACCTGGCGCGTGCCAAAAGCGTCCCGGGATCGTAGTATCACTTCCTGCATTGTCAGCTGACCTGGCAATCGGCTGCATAACAAACAAGTTCTGCGCGATCGGCAAGGGTGTCGGGTATAACAGCTTTTGTAAATTCGACATTGTTCGTTATCGATACGCATACAGGTTTAGCACTTTGCCAAGCAAACAAAGTGTGGGTCAAAGACTGTATCCATGTCTCGACAATTGCTGTGATCCTTGTAGAAACGTAAGGGTTTTTTAAACATGCTTCGAGATTCACTGATCCTGGTGATTGTACGAAGAAGTGACGGGCTTTGCCTTCAGCTTTGGCGCTTGAGTTGCAGTATTGTCCAAAATGCCAGCGCTCATTCAGGTCACCGTGGAATGCATGCGTGAGCAGGGTTGCCAACCTGTCTTCACCAAAAAAAATCCAGACCTAGTCACAAAAAAAACAAAATAACAAATTGCAAATACAAGATGGATACTACATTACAACTTGTCAGAGTCATCGATGTAATACAATTCCAAACTTCAAGACATTTTCTTCTCCCGTGATTACATTTTCATACATTTGTTTCTTATCAAATAAATCAAGCACTTTTAGGGTAACAGTAAAATCTTTACAACATTTTTTCAAAACTGAGATTCGTTTTTATACGTAGCAATGCACTAACTAACATCCTACGCCTCATTCAATTCCTTAACGTTGTTTTTGTTGAAGTCACAGTAGAGAAAATTCTGCATTTCAAACCGGCAGTGCAAAGCTAGACAGTGAGTATATTGCAACCTCATGAAAATTGCTTTCTCCTGCAGCATTTTTCCACTTTCTCACACCGGCCTAAAATCTTGCTGCTGTTATGTCTAGAGGTATACTGCCTGAAAATACCTCGTTTGCCCAATCAACAAAACACAGTTTTCTAAATTGCTCTTATATCTCATGCGTATGTCGTTTGGATAAACATTAGTAAGTATCAGATCGGAATTTCGAACCAAAGTCTACACAGAAGGGGGGAAGTTCGCACCCCGCTTGGTCAATGACCCTCGTCAGAAGAGATTTGTAATGTTGAAATTGCAGCTCCGACAATCCTTTTTCAGGGTGAAGCCTTTCCAACAGAAAAAAGCCAGAAAAATTCAGATTTTGGCTGGCTTTTTTCGATTAAAAAAAACAAGCACGTCAAAAAGCCAGAATTTGAAAATCTGGCTTCAAAAAATTCAAGTTGGTAACCCTGAGGGTTAGTAGGTTTTGTCCGTGGAGACTCGGTTGACCCCAATGCGGCTTATCCATATTTGGCAAAGGAGAAAGGAGCAGTGCTGTGTGGATCACTTTCACAAGCCACAAAGCAAGCATCTATACACTTCTGCAACGTGATAAGTCATGGGGAGAAAACAGGTAAAGTTGCGACAGAGTCCGTTCACAACGTTACTGCTGCATCTCGGCTAGAGTCGGTAAGCTTTATTCGTTTGCAAAATCTGGTGTATTTAAGGTTCTACGCAATCGTTTTTACTTTTGCAGAGCAACCCAGCTTAACTCTCTGGATATCTGTGAAGATAAATAGCTTAACAAATACAACGCATATATTGATATTCAAAGCACGATCCTCTCACAAGTGAAATGGTTCTTTTTTCCTGCTTTTCGTAAATTTGCGATGATGTTTATTTAAAATTATTTTTGTTGTCATTTCGCATTGCCCAATTGTTGGATCCCTTCCTTACCACTCACCTTGTTTGTATTTACCGACTAGTGTGTCTGTGTTTTTAACGTTTACCATTTGAACGCCCTCCCTAGAGTACGCCAGTCAACTTCATTACCTCAAGGCCGTTTTTCTGCTTGTGTAAGTCTCACAGACTCTGCCCGCTGTGGTTCAGTCAGCGATGCGCTGCTCGTGTGTTTGTTGCTCCGTAATTGGCGTCAGACAGCTTTCGGCTTCAGTGAAACCAGTTTTATGAGAACGGCCTGTAATTCCAGTTGTTACTTGTCGCAACTTGTGTTTTGATTTATGCAATTTATTGCTTGTTTCTCTGCTCCTATTTAGTCTGTCAGCGTTCCACTCGCAAGCCTTGCTTGCAGATTTCAGGATTGAGGATGTTTAGTGTTGCGAGAAATCGATTTCCTCTTAGAAAATTGCTGACTGATTCGACTGCGTCACGTTTGTGGAGCCTAATTACTTAATCACTCGCCTGTTGGTTTCACTTACTTTCAAACTCGAAATATATTCAACATTGCTTAGTTTGCTCAGATTACAAGTATGTTTGCGAAATTAATCACGAAAAGCACTGAGGTCAAGCAAAGAGCTATGATTCAGCCAGTTCCATTGTCCTCACTCGGTATGTTCAGTCTATCGTTCTCCTTTCCCGTATTTTGTCGAAGCATCATAGCATTACAATCGGTCGTGTTGCTTGTGCAAATAAACGTGCTGAAGGAGAGGCTTTTCGACTTCTTCGCAAAAGCAGTGTGAATGATTTTTTTGGAAAATAAAATGAAGAACACTTTGATTGAGCCTAGAATAAGACCGCATGAACGAATTATCAACACTTTGCAGATAGAAAAATATGAGATTAAACAAAACGAAGCATTTTCTGAAATCCTGTGTCGCGCGACTTTTCATGAAACCAGCGGTTTTAGCCAGCAGCTGGTAAAATCCAGATCACTTACTCATGCCCAGCCCAGAATTTTGCAGCTTTTTTTCATTATTTAACAGCTTGCGTTTACCTGAAAAAATTTGAATCGTTTTTTCCCCAGCGTGCCTTGGTAAAGTTCTGTACATCTTCTGTTTACTGTAACCGCTGGACCGGAACCTACTCAAATCATGACAATGAGCATCGGAATCAGCGACTGTGAAAAACCGAAACACGAATAAGAAATGAACATCGAAGTGTCGCCTGGCTTTTGGGCGCAGTCCTATCAAGAAACGCAGCCTCAATCCTTCGACACGTACCTGAAGTACGAAGGCTCAGCGCCGTTTGCGCTGGCACTTGTCTGACGTCACGAGCGTACCGCAAAGACGTGTTTTGCTTCGTGGCATTCACCACAAAGTTCAAGTGCATTGCGAGGCAAATGACTGCACGTCACCTGTGCCTGACGCGAGCTTGGCACTGCATCAATTAAAACGTCTACCAGTCGCCAGCACACGACACACTGTTAATTTTCGGACAGAAAATAATATTTTCTATCTGCAAAAGCTGAAATGAGGTATATTCATTTCTTTGTATTTTTACGGAGAACAAAGTGTGGAAGCAACAACTATCACACAAAAAATTATTTGGTAACAACTATCTCACAAAAAATTTTTTCTTGAAATCGGTCAGTATTGTTTCGGTCACGTGTAGTAACGTAAATGAAATTTTGATGTGTGCCTGCAACTGCTTTTTAGAGCTGTTTAATAGGTTAAATAGAGACACCCAAATAGCTTAAACAGAGACACCCAAAGACGATCTGTTACAGCGAGAGCGAACGTTTTGTGAAAACAAATATAGATGACCTGGACTAGTGAATATGATTTAACCTGTGAATATGATGTCAATATGATGAACCTGTGAATATGATTTAACTTTTTCATGCAAAAACATTTTTGTTCCTTTGAAAAGTATGCCTTCATCAAGATGTTTATTTATTGAAACTTGAAACTTCCAACGAAATTTTCAACAGTTTGCGATTTCCTCAAATTGAGCAGTCACCTTCATTAAATATAAATGAACTACAATTTCCAAACCTTGCCACGAATTCCTTCAAGCGCCATTCCTTGCAGGAGCGCAAATGCTCTGCTGCGTCAGTGTTGCTCTTTATCTTCCTTGCACGCCTCGGAAAACGTTCGTTCCGCTGTTTTTTCCTTTCCAGCACTTTGATTGCAATCAACTAGCTCCCTCTGCTGCGATGCCGCAGTTGTGACGAGATCGCCCGCATGCGCAGTCCACTCAACAAAAACGTGGAATTTGCCGGGATCATAACGTCACGCCCACACAAGCAAACACGCCGTGCAAATACACTGGAAATCGTAAACGGCGCAATGAAAGGAGCACTTCAAGAAGTCAGTTGTCGAACGGTGCTGCACTGGCCACAACTGGAAAAGGAAACAAGTTTCTCTTGCAAAAAAAACATACAACATTTTTGCGGTGAGGTCAGTTAAAATAATTTCTGTCAAAAAGTTTGAAAAGTTGATAAAGTAAGTCTTAATATTTTCCAGTCAAATCAAAAAGTAAGTCAAAGCGGTCTCCACAAAAAGTGAAGGAAGGAGTTTGCAAAGGTTTTCTCTATTGCACTCTGGGTGTTGTTGTACCTGCACCACAGAATACAACGACTTCGCAAAGGGCTTCTGGGTGTAGTGAAGTTAAAAAAGCGGCTCTCACTGTAATCTGTAGACACGCAGCTGAACGTTTATGAAAACGTTGTACTAAAGTCTCCACTTCTCGTCACTATGCTGATAGAATCACTGCTATGAAAATAAGGTATGATATTCAAAATAACTTATTAGCACTACAGTGTCACTTATGACATCATGAAGAACAGCATTCACGGAGAAAAAGGTTGTGGTTGGTGAGGACACATCTGGGTATGCTTTATGCAGTAAAGACGGTCATAACCTCTAAACTATTTGGTAAAAACTCTTCCATTTTGTTCCGCAGGGTATTTACAGCACATTTGCAACATTCGTGCAGACAGCTGCCTGATAATAATCGCTTCAATGTAAAAGCTGACTCTGCATCTTTCGATTCGGACGTTTACGCCTGCAGCAGCCACAATCCACAGCTTGCTTTGCAACCTATACAATTTATTAGCTATATTGGCACAGATGTCGTCAGCGCAGGTTTAGCTCAACACCAAATATCGTCACAACCTTTGCAGATTGCTATTTCTCACCTTGCCGTAAAGCCTGACACGAATACCTTGAATTTCTAGGGAAGATTTATTGTACAAAGCAAGTAGGCTACTTATCAGACGCGGCAAAACGAGCGGAACATTGCACTTGGTCGCGCACTCGCCACCAAAGCTTGTAGGCAGTTTCATTCCGGCCGGGTCATACCGAAGACTCGAAAAAACGGTACTTGCCGCTTTTCCAGCCTGGGACACAGCGTTGGTGGGTTCAAAGGAACGGTTCAAGCGCGGTGTTGTCATTTACTCGCCACCAGTGCAGCATTCGCTGCGAAAGCAGCCGCATGGGCCACGGCGCAAGCAAGCGGAGATCTACGCGACACTCCGAATGGAGCACAGAGAGCGAGTATAAATGAAACTGAGCATCAGATCGCTTTTTCATGAGGTCAAGTGTCGGTGCGGCTGAGTGCGGACGCTACGGTTCCAAGCGCAATCAAAGCTTCAGCGATTTTGTTTCGATCTAATCTCTCAGCCGCCTTAAAACACTGCGATTCTGCCCAAAATGACGCGGTGAGAATGTTGATTGCAAGCGCACTTTTGTCTCTTTACAAGTCGTTTCCTTTGTCGTAATGCACAGTGGCCGGTGATGCGTGACGCAGTGCTTTGTCCACTTTACAAAGCTTTGTGTCGGAGCAGGGAGCAGAGCTTGATCTTTTCGCCGGAAACATGCTGACAAAACACGCACGAAAGGTGCGAGGCGCCCTGCACGACAACGTAAGGGTTTTCGGCATTTCACGTTTGTACCTGACGATAATATCAGTTCAGGTGTTGTGCCAACAAGCTCGAATTCAACCAACTTAAACTGAAGTATGGTAACCCACCCTAAAAAATTTGTGTTTCTGGCATTTTTTTGAAACAAAAAAAGCAAAAAAACGTTTCAAGAACGAAAACAATTTCACTTTCGTTTCGAAAACGCTTTCGTTTCGCAAATATTTTCTAAATAAAAACATTTTCGTTTTAAAAAATTTTTATTTTCGTTGCGGAAACAGTTTCACTTTTGTTTGCAAATTAAAATCTTTTTGTTTAAAAAACAAAAACAACTTTACTTTCGTTTCGAAAACACCTTGGTTTCGCAAATGTTTTCTAAATAAAAATATTTCCGTTTTAAAAAATCTTATTTCTGTTTCGGAAACACTTTCACTTTTGTTTCGGTAACACTTCGTAAAACAAATCGAAAAAAATCGCATCAGTTTTGTGGTCGTGGTCCATGCGTGCCGCCCTCCGTTCTTTATGCTTCAACGCTGAATTAATCTCTTCCTCAACACGTGCGTCACTTGGAAATCACAGCAAGACATTGTTTCTGAGCGGCCGAGCGCCTCTGCAAAAGAAGCCCGCATGTGGAGTTTCGCAGGGTGGCTGCAGCATTAACCTATAAGAAAAATATTATTGAAACATTCCTCTATTTGCATTGTACCCAATCTCAGTGCGTCAATAATGATCTGCGCCCGCTTCCGCTATGTCTACTTCCGAATTCCGTTATAAATGCTGCTGTGGCAGTGAATGATTGGTCACCAGTGCGAAGAAACTCTCCAAGCACTCCGATTAATGCAGAACACAACGTTTGCTAAGACTACAAGTAAATTTGTAACGTTTCCGATGCGACTAGGCCCGTAACCAGCTTGGGACACCAGGTGGGGCGAAGAGTTTTGTGAGAGGGGCTCAAATTTTTTAAACTATGTCCAGTAGTTTTAAACTATATCCAAAACATTTTTCCAGGGGGGGGCGAAAAATTTTTGCAGGGATCTTCGCCCCCCCTGGTTACGGGCCTGGATGCTACGAGTGTCGAACCCAGTCAAATAGATATAAATAGAGTGCTCAGGTCTGTGAGAGTGCCTTGAAATGCGACTCCAGGTCATCTATATTTGTTATGCAGATTTCATATTTAATTCCGCTCAATGGCCACAGCACCTTCTTGGTTTACTTGTTTTCAAAAATTTTTCAAAAAACGCACATGTCCGGTCTTTGCGATACAGCATTTCTTGCTTAAGTTAAAACATTCATATTCGGCAGTTTATGCAAACACTGCATCTTGTCAAACCGGTCCGTGGAAATGACAGAAGCAGTTCTACAGCATGAAAACAAAATATTGGTAACTGTGGGGTGCGTAGTCACTTTTCACAAAACTAGTGCTTGTCAGGAGGCTTTCTTGAAATTTGAACTACAGTGCGGAAAAACATCTGAAGAAAAGCTTTCCAGGACAATCTTTCGAGTCAAAGCTTTCGCAGAAAATCTCTATTTCTGCCAGTGTTTCGGCGTTGCTCATTCAATCCGAAGCTGAACACGTAGTGCGAATATGTGGAAGCTTGTAACTAATTAGTCATTTCCGTGAGAAGTCCCTCGAGATACGACGGCTCAGCTGGTTTGGAACGTAAACAATCAGCTTCGCTTTCGTGTGCAGGATCTAAACAGCGAAGCTTGGTGCGCAACAGCGTGTGAGGGGTGCTATCACTACGTATCGGACAGTTGCATAACCTACTGTTTCAATAACAAAATTTGCTATATATTCAACGGTACTCGCCTGCGGCATGGAGCGAAGCTTCCGCTTTGTAGCTTATGGTGAGTGGCAATGTTTATGAAGTACAAAATAGCACAATGAAAAACTTATGAAATACTGTAGGTGGCATTACAAGTTTTGTTTTGCTACCGTCAATGAAAACAATTGGCTTGCATGCTTTTTAGAAACTTACAAGATCTCGTGCGTTGTTCGACATTCGTATTTTCTTCTCGTTTAGAAGCTATTGCCAGTGGCATAACTGCCAAGGGGGAAGAAGGGCGAATACCCCCCCCCCTTGGCAAGCTAAATGTAAAAATCGGACTCCCACTCAGGTAGGGTTGCCAGATGGCCGGCATTTCACCGGCCTGGCCGGTATTTTACTGCTAATTGAGCAGAGGCCGGTAAAAGGCCGGTATTTTAAAAATCAGTGCCTGAAACGGTATTTTGAAAATAAATAATTTGCCGTAACTTCAAAAAAGACAAACTCAAATTATAATGACTCTAGTAGTGAATCTTGTTAGGACAGTTCTTTCAGCGAAGTTTATTCACTGCTGCTGACGCAATCCTTGGTGCGATGTTCGCGTCACGCACATACCGAAATGCAATGAGCCAGCGAAAATACGGGGAAGTTATTAATTGTGGCTTGACAATACTCATTGTCTCTTTGTTTTCCCTGTGCCGCTTACGAATTACGACACAGCTTAGATCTGGCACTGTTGACAAATCAAAATGGCCGGTATTTTTACAAAGCGCATCTGGCAGCCCTACACTTAGGTAATATTTTGGTTTTAGTATTCTTTTGGCTTTCAGCAAGTTGTTGCTTCTTTTGCGTTTTTCCGAGTTTTAGTATAGCCATCCACATCCGCATTAATCATCGTTTCTCAAGTTTTTGAGTGTTAGCTAGTGACCCCTTACAATGGCCAGTGGGCCCCTTTCAGCTAAGTTTTTCCCCCTTGGCTCAAACCTCTAGTTACGCCACCGGCTATTGTTGTTCGTGAATAAACATTTTTCTTGTTTAACTTTCAAAAAACATACGTTTTGAAAGCGAAAATCACGGAAAATTCTTGTGCAAAGCAATGTGCTGTCGAACTACACAGAAGAGGAAGAAAACGTTACGTTAATGTTGTTTTTTGCAAATAGTCACAATGATAAAACTTTAGTTGTTGCAAAATATGACCCCACCGCTTTTTCACCTCGCAAACTTTGTTTCTGTCAAGATCGCTGTTCACAAATGAGCGAGGACTTGCGTCTCTTTTAATGATCAGGAAAATATTGTTTCAAAGGAGCTGAGAAATTTTGCTTGCTCAGTAAAATAACCATTTTGGCAATGCAGACGTTGGCCATTTATCAAACGTCACGCTATCAGCCACTGTTTTGCGAAGTCTTTTACTTCAATAAACAAAACTTGGTGAGTTCATGTATTTTTTCACTAAAAAAGGCGGTGTTAGAATATAGATCGTGAACTGTGTTTCACCTTCCTATTTGCAATCGCGATGTTGTGCTATTTCGCCTCTCCAAATTTTTTTTCTGAAGTTGCTGCAGTAGCTGATAAAATTGTAATTACACCACAGTTTGGAATAACTTAATAACATAGGTTTATGGTATCTGTTATAAATACTGCGAGTTTACCCAAAGGTCTTCAATTACACCCTGTCATCTTTTGATCAAATCAGAAACTTTTGGTCAATTAAGCACGGTCCTTTCAACGACTTGGTGGCTATAAAGCTTGAACAAGTCCAATATAATATGCTGAAAACGTTGTATCACCCTTCAATAATTGCAGAAATCCAACGCGGAAATCAGTAATCAAAGTAAGGCATACACGCTTGAAAAAATTCGTTTCTTCCCATGTTGTCGGTGCATTCTGCAAGTAAGGGGTAATGCACGGAAGCATTTGGATCCGTTCATGGACCTCGGGGTGGCATTCACGAGTGACACAAGGCGGAATAAGGAGTTTGAGTCACGCATTGGAAAAGCAAATGCAGTTCTGCGTGAGCTTTGTCGCTCTGTGGTCGCAAAACGGGAGATTTCAAAGACCGAAAAACAGAAGTTATCGGAGGATCCTCGATGTCTGCGACTCCGTGGCTGTAGATCGAACGCGCAACCTGTCAATCGAGGGGCAGATACTTCACCCCTGAGCTATCGCCACCCCCACCATGTGGTATTCCCGGTCCCCCTTGAGCTGGTGACCCCGTGACCCTGCCCAGAGGAAAACGGATGAGAAAATTAATAAATAACAACTAAATATCGATTGGTTACAGGCGTAAGAGATGGGGGTGAAGTCCCCAAAATATTTTGGTTTCCGTAATCTTTTCCAAGTTTATTGAGTCAAATCCGCCTTTCCGGTATTCATCTGGGTAAAAATTGCATTGCATGTGTTCTTTTTATCACCCACAAAAGTCAAGCCAGAGGGGGGGCGATGGAAGCAATTGCCCCACCCCCCAATTCCGAAAGTTGCACCAAAATTTTTCAGTTTAAAGTCAAGCTTTGATGTGCAAGCCAAAGAAATACGTCAGTGCAAATCAACGAAACCGCTTTAAGGAACCTTTCCTACTTCAGCCTTTAGTCGAACTTGATCAAGTAGTGTGGTTTACCAACTGCCCATGATTAATCAAACGTTGTGTACATGGGTGTCAGAGGGATTTTTTCTAGGGGGGCAGTAGTGGACATTTACAGGGAAAGACAAGGATTTTGTAGGGGAGACCACAAATGGTTAAATTATATTTTTCCCACTCGAAACTAATAAAACAATCCTTTTTTGCTAAAAATTTAATAGGAAAATGTCAACTTTCAAAATATAGGGAGGGGCCAAGGACTCTTCTGCCCCCCTTCCGACGCCCATGGTTGTGTCAAACTTGCACCAACAGCTTATAATCACTAACTGAAAGTTGCCATCCTATCCCATATTAAATTTGAAATCATTCAATTGCAACGAGAAGACTCAGCAACAAAACCTAACATATAAAGATGCTTGTTATTCTGTAAGAACTGAGGGCGTTACACATCCATTACTTACAGATATCTTGCAATATGTATCATCGATAAAGCGCATGTGAATAAAATGAAAAAAATGCATTTTTTACCAGTCGATGTGATTTTGTTATTTAATAAACACTCATGTATTTGAAAAAAGACTTCAACCGCTTACGTAAGAAAACTTTTTTGGGCACGAACCAAATCTGAGTTTGGTGAAAACGCGTCAAACAACGACCCAAGCCTCAAACAACGTACGAAAATATGATTGTAAAGTGATTTTGACAGTAAGTTGCTTAGCTCGTTCTCAATGTCAGCAATCTACTCTTTTCTCAAGTACCTGAGCTACACACAGACAAGCAGTGGTCTTTGAAAACATACAACCCCAGTTTGGATCACCTCGGCGCGACCAATTGTTTGACCCTTGTTCGTGCTTCGACCCATACTTTGGGAACCACTGGGCTGTCAACTAACCAACCAACTAACACACCACTGTGTTAAGCTGCGGCGACAAGTATTTTTTAACTTCACTGCAGAGCTGTGGTGATAATTGATTGTGGCTTTGTTTTCACAAAACCACAACCATTTCCACATGTTGTGTAGACTGAGTTGGTCAAACGTCAAACATATGCAAGTTTGTTTAGTCAGAGGACATGCGCAACTTTCGCATTTCGTAGCATTCAATGACATAAAATCCAAACAATTTTCAAAGGCGTTTGGGGGCCTCTAGCCTTTACGTTATCACCTACATACGTCAACCAGTCGCTCAAGAGTTGGGTAAGCTCCACGTCTCATATGCGTGCACGTTTAGTAGATCAACGTCGAGAGTGTTGTCTTACTGTAAAGCACAGTCGCTACTCGGCTTCGACTAAACGTGTGCTGGTATATATCAGCAGGCGTGTAAATATAAAAAACAATCAAAATGGCCGCCACGATGACTTCTTGCTCAACTGCAATATTGGCTGTAAAAAGGCATACTGCAGATCTTGCACTTATAGCATCGAGATTTTCACAAGCGCTTTAGCAAGAGTTTTACGAGCAAATGGTGACTTTGATCCAAAGTAGAAGCTTGGAACTTTACTAAAAACAAACTTGAAAAACTTGTCAATTCAATGAAGACAGACTTATACTTGCCATCTTAAATCTGAACATAATTATTCAGAAAAAAGCACCAAAAAAAGGCAGATTTTATGGATGATGCTTTAAAAACAACGGGCATTATATATTCACATGTTGATACTTGGTTGTTGTTTGCCCCCCTATCAAAATTTCTGACTGGGGGCCTGTAGGGGGCATCAACATGCTACTTCGGACGACACGCTGTGATCCCCTCCCCCCAGATGTTTAGGCCACTCGCGCCGGTGGGGATTTGTGACGAAACAAAGAAAATCAGCGCCAACAAAGTTTGGGCGAACAACTTCGCCTCCCAAACTGTCTTCCAACTTGTACACTAAAAATTCACAAACAAATCAAATAAACTCGCGACAAACAATTTTATTGCGTCGTTGCAAAGCAAGTTGAACACGAACGGTTGAAACGATTGAGAAAGGACTGGAACCAAACACCACCGCCATGGCCCGCCTTCTATACTCTGCAAAACATGACGATAAGGCTTCTGAGAAGCAACATAACAACAAACTACAGCACAAACGGGAATGAACCTGCTACAACACCAGACAAATTTCTCGCTTTCAACTCAACACCCAGAAAACCTATATTTTTTAAATACTTTTTTTTAGAAACATCTGTATTTGGACAGTTGCCCAGAAAAATCTACCAAAACGAAGCCTTGATCTTACTTTTTGACAATTTGAACAACGTCTTCATCCATTAAAAGGTGCTCTTTACCGACACTTTGCGGATTATGTTTCACCGACGAGCCCCACACGAGGGCGCTGAAAATAAATCACACACGGTTGCCATGGCAGCAGACGGAAGCTTCACGATGAGATGAACACAAAGCGCAACATCCACCAGCGTGGCGTTTCAAAAAAGGTCGCGAGCTTTCGCGACTACACGACTCGTGCTCATTCCTGATCAAACCTAAAGGAGATTATAAACAAGTATTTCTGCAGAGTTTTTTTAAGGCGTTTTAGGGACCCGATTCGGGTCCCTAGAATCAGAGAAAATTATCATCTGGTCCCTAAAATCAGAGAAATCGGGTCCCTACAGATCCATACCGGGTACCTACCATTTTCCTTACAAAAAAAACCTGATTTCTGTGATCGCATTGTGGAAAGCCACGCATGCTTTTCAGCGAGCACATCACTGGCAAGACACAGCACAGTGACTTGTACTGGTCAGCACCGACTGCAAAAGAGGAACAAGTTCAAGAACCTTGGCCCGTGGGGTGGTATCTGCGAGTGACGGCAACCGGAATAATAGTTGAAGTTTTGTGAGACGTAATTATCAACTTAAAAACAAACATAAAAATAAAATGAACGGAAACGTCACACTACGACGCAGTCTTCTGCTAAAGTAACGGCAGTAACTTCTTCAGTTGAAGACGATTTTGAAAAACGTTCCTATGAAAAGTTGTTCGGTGTCATTAGAAAGGACAAACAACAACTTAAAAAACACAGATTTCAACGAAAAAGTGGATGATGCGATAGTACAGTGGTACTCTCCCTCACAAGCAAGAGGTTGAGCGTTCGAACCACGGCCTCTGCTTGATTGGCAGCAGAATACCTCGAACGGGAATAATGTTACCCTGTAGCGCTCGCGTGAAGTGAAACTGATAAAAAACTTACTGTTTGAATTCTTTCATGAGCGTGCGGTGGAGTTTGTTGCAGAAATCTTCTACTGTGCAGTTGTTGGAGTTGAGGACCACAGGAGCTTCGTAATCGGGAAGCTGGCCTTTCGGTTTCGTGTATCTGTCCGGAAACAAAAGAAGTTCGAACGTTTGTCCCGGTGGGATTCGGGGGGATTCAGGGAGGGGGAAAAGCCCCCCAGGGGGGAAGAAGAAGTTCAAACGTTTGTTCCAGTACGATTCGGAGCGAAACACTTAATCCCATGGACGTCGGAAGGGGGGGAGCAGGGATGGGTAAAGGCCCCCCAGCATTTTGAAATTTTGCCATTAGATGCTTTTCCCTTAGTTTCGGCGTTACTAAAATGATATTTTACCACTGTTGGGCGCCCCTGGAAAAATTTTTACGACCCCCATCCTAACAAAAAGAACAAGGAAAGAGCACAGGCTCGCTAACCCGCGTGCAATTTTTATATAGCAGGGCTTGGTGCTGCATCACGTGGCAACAGAAAACTGCACATAATTAATCAAACTAACGCATTTCATGACCATAGCGAAGTGATAGCAACAGTTCGTGCATTTAAAAAAAACGGTTGTCTCAGGTTGTTGTTCAAGAAGCCGCCATACGGAAATACGATTTTCTCCATGGAAATGTTAAGGCGAATAAAGATCTTGCATTCTTCAAAGCTGCTTGCGCCTGCTACGTCTACGTCGCGAATTTAATTGTTTACAACATCCGCATGCGGTTAGGGGGAAGCTTCGGACCGACTGTTACGTGAACCTTCATAAGTCTTTTACTCTGCCATAAAAACTTTTATTTCGTCATAAAAATTTCTATGTCGTCACAGCATTTTGTGAAGTTTTGAAACTGAGGACTTCAGTGGTGATGCCATTCAAAGACATTGGTAAAAAATGCAACAGCCAATCATCGACGACCAAACCAGAAAGGCCTTTTAGTTCACTCCACGCACATTTAACTCACATGCGAATTAGACAAAGGTACTCCCACATCTTTTCCAGCAAATCATCAAAGTTCCATTTGTGATGCGCGGAAATAGGAACGCAGTGCGGTACTTTGTAGATAATGTCGAGCTCTTCTATCGAAATCTGTTGCAAAGAGATTGTTCAGAAAAAAAACAGCAGTCAGTCATTATGTGTCAGAATCAAATCTTTCTCGCTGAATGATCAACCACTCTGGTGATAACATTACGCCTCAAAAATTGATATATGTCATTATCACGCAGCAATCACTTAAAATAAGAAAAAAACGGCCAAAATACATTTAATATCACTATTTCCATCAAAACCGGTCCATACGACAGAAACAAACACTGAAAAGGGCCAAAAAACTTCAAATATTTACCATCAACAAGTCTGGTCACACGAGAGACAGAGAATATAATATGAACAGAGTGGCGTTTGTCCAAGACACCTTTCCGCGCCAGACTTACGCAAAACCCTTCTCCAGTCGTGATTTTTATCCTTTAATTTCTTTGCAATAAAATTATTTGCGCAGATTTTCTTTGCAAGAAACCGGAAAAACCGAAAACACAAAATTTTGCACCAGAAGAAAGCTTCGACTCGGGCCCGAGAAACACGTTTTGCTCCAAAAACACCGAGAACAGAACTTGGTTTCAAAAACCTCATCAGTGACATCATGGAACCCATTCCAACCACATCGCGAAGATGGCCGGGGTTGGTCAGGGGGGATAGAGCACGCTTTTCGGACAGGGTCAGAACAGGACAGTGGCCGATAAAGCCGGTCGCGTAAATCTCGCAAAAGCGTTGCTATGGCGACACAACGCACTTCGTTTAAACTGTTTGTTTTTGAAACGAACAACCATACGCTTGTTCGTTCACATTAGTCGACTATCGTGGGCGTGGAGTGTTTCTTTCATTCCGGGAAAGTGGCCAACAGTGGTGCAATTTCATTTCAAGAACTCGAAACTAAGACAAAACGACTTTTCTACTAAAACGTTAATAGGAAAATATCAAATTGTAAAATCCAGAGGGAAAGGCTCCCCCCTTTACAGTGAAACCCGCACCTGATCGATTTTGTTCAAGATATAAATGCACGGGATGTAAACGCGGTTCCCCTCGATGACGTCAATCAGGTCGTCGGCCGTGCTGTCCTCCTTCAGGATGACGTCGGCGTTGTGGACGCGATACTCGGCGAGGATCTTCTTGGTCAGTTCGGCGTCGAGTTCGGACTGCGGGACCTGGAAACGGGGCCCACAAACGAGTTCACGCACTCGCGTAGCGCGATTGGACGAAAGACGAGTCGCAGACGGTTGCACCGACGAAGCGCGCGACTTATTGCGTGTTATATAAACGATCGGAAGCAGGCAGCTGCACCACCAGCACGGCCCGTAGTCATTGGAGGGCTGTGCTCCCCCTAAATTTTTGTGTCCCCCAAACTTTGTTGCGCACACAAAAATTTGCTTCAAACATATAATAAAAAACAAAATATGGACCCCCTGAAATGTATTTTTCTCCCCCCCAAACTTTAAAACTTGGTGCCAGCTACTTCGGATTCGCGGGAACTGTTTCATGACGCGCGCTGACGTCAACAATGGCTACCGCACGCCCTTTTCTCGTACACGCGAGAGATGCGGCGGTCGCAACATGTTCTTTACAGGTTTGGTTCACGTGAGAAGAAGAAACTGAGCGAACGAGTCGCCAGCGAGCTGCTCATCCTTTTTCAGGACGGAAATGCGCCGTCGTCTAAAACTGAGCTGCTGTAGTTTCATCACGGAAGGAGAAAACGGGCAAAGAAGCGAACGAACGAACAGACAACGTATTGAATCTAAAGCAGTGGTTCTCAAACTGTGGTACGCGTACCACTAGTGGTACGCGAAGACCTTCAAGGTGGTACGCGAAGAGGCCTACTTTCTGTTTTTCTTCACAAAAAATATATGCATAGCTTTAGTTTTTACTTGTCGGGTTCTGTTAATAAATTCCTGAATTTTTGTGTTGCTTACTTCCCTTGCTGTTTTCTAAAAACGGCCATTAAAATTTCTCACAGCCATTTTGTTCACGTTGCATTTGTGTCAATTCTGGTTTTCCAGACTTTTGATCGACTGATATTTGGCACATTGACTTTTTCTGGAACAAGGTGGTACATGATGACAGTACGGGACACACAAATGGTACGCGATCAGAAAAAGTTTGAGAACCACTGATCTAAAGACTGAACCAGCCGCTCACCATGGCTTGGAAGTTTATGCCTCCCTTCTCTTTCATCTTGTAGTGGATGTTGGGCGGTCGCTTGTTGAGGCGGATGCCGAAACCTTCCAACTCCTTTTCGATCAGTCGTTTGTCACCCAACGGCTTGAGCACGTCCAGCACAATGAATATGAGGCTGCAGGTCCTTGCCACTGAAATTGCACCGGGCGAATGGTTTCATCCGTTTTTAAGGCACGAGAGACGCACATGTTTTTGAAGAAACTTCTTAATTCCGCGAAATTAGGGTCAGGACTTTTTCTGCTGCAACTCACCCGAGTAATTAGCTTAATACCTGAGTATTACAACTCAAGAACTGGATATTGCAGACTAACTGACATATATGGATGTAACAATTCAAATTCAGCTAAACAAGATAATATTACAAATTTCATCAGCGGATATTACACGTTAAGAGATCACGTTCAAACGTAAGAATCCAGGGTCCTTGCGCAATGTTCAATATAAATTTCCAGACTTTTTCAAGACTTTCTAGACTTAACTTTCCCTAATGACCTACCCAGGTCAAATACAGGCACTATAATATTTAACACGTTATAAGTAAAATTAAAAATCTCGAAGAAAATATTATCAAAATGTATGCCAAAAACTCAAGCCTGGAAAATGACCAATTTTTTTTCGAAACTTTTCCGAACTCCGTAGGAACCCAGAGACAGAGTTCCTGTGCAAGAAAATGGGCAAAGATTTGCTCTGTTTTCAACGTCCTTATCCGCGTTCGCCACTCAATACGGTGTTGCATCATTGGCGCACCTGCTATGACTTGTTTTCCTCTTCCTTTGCCATCTTTTGCACCTTCGATGATGCCGGGAAGATCCAGAAGCTGAATCTTTGCGCCTGCGTGGTTACTCAACCGTGAAGCCATGGTCGTGAACAAACCAATCAAGACAACAGGCACAAGTATGGATCATGTATAAACATTTTTTTCACTTGCAAAGTTTCCTCAGCACGTGACGCCTGAATACGCTTGCTTGAGCGACAAACACCAGATAGGATGAACTTGTTAACATTCATTTGCTTTCATGTTTGAATCATCCCGTGGCACTTATGTGTGAATCGTAACACTTGCGTGTGCATGAGCAGGGCGCAAACGCAAAACTTTTTGAGCAACTCTGCTACTTTTATAGTAATTCACATTTACATATTTACAACGCTATACCACCGAAAAATGCACCATTTTATGAAAACTGGATGGGCTGTGCTCACGGACATTTCATAGAAAAACGAAATCATGAATTTGCTTCAACGCGTCACCGTCATGCAAAACACAAAAAAAACAAACGTGAAATCATTGCATTTACCCCTGACCTTTGTACTTTATCACCCCCGGGACGGTAGTGAGGGTCGTAAACTCATACGCAGCGACTTCGCTGTAGACTCCTGCGAGGTTGCTTAGCAACGTTGATTTGCCGACAGAAGGAAAACCGACGAAGCCGATCCTGGCGTCTCCGGTCTTTGCAACGTCGAAGCCTGACAACGGCACGCAAACATTTAGACCAGGGGTCTCCAAACGTTTTTTTCTGAGGGACACGTAAGTTATTATACAGCAGTTCGAGGACAGGACATCTTAGACTTACGTAATGGGATTGCTGTCTATCGAAAGGAATCCTTTCCCAGCAAAGAATCCGACACTACGATATTACAGAGTATAAATTTCACCTACTAAGTAGGCATCATCAGCTCTTATTCAAATAGAAATGGAAACGGGATTGCTTCGGGATTTGTTAAATTCTACGAAACCAACAGGCTTTACGTAAATATATCATTTTTCCATTATTAGCAAACTGTCTTTGCGACCAGATGAAATGGCTTCGCGGGTCGGATTTAGACCGCGGGCCTTAGACCCTTGGTTGACTGTCTGCAATCTGAAAAAGGCAGGGAAAGAAATTTTTGTCTATATCTGGCGCGCCTCCAACAGAACCTCTGCATGAGGATCGCAACTAGGTGCAGGAATGACACTCGAATTTGACAATTTTACAGGAATTTGAGTGAAATAAAAATCCAGGAGCAAGGCTGAAGTTCGTGAAAGCTGTCAAGGCCCAGCAGCGGAACTCCAGCCGTCCGTACCTTCCCCTGCTCCGCCGCCGCTCCCCCCCTTCGGAGTAATCAATTCTCTCTTCAGTTTGGCCAGTCGTGCTTTGAGCATGCCCAAATGGCCGGCCGTTGCCTTGTTCTTTTGAGTTCTTGCCATCTGTTGCCGAACAAACATGTTGTGCTACGCAATATCTGTTGTCGACGCAACAACACGCGCGTCAATCAAAAATATTGAAAAGGGAACAAACTGATTCCACAGCTGTTCGGGAATAACTTAACAAAACCAAGTCTGTCAACAAACGTTTACAATGTTTATATAAATTACTTGCGAAATACAACGGTAAAGTATTCCCGTATGCACCATTCGCTAGTACGTTGAACAGCGAACTCACTACTATCCTTTTCTATTTATATGTATCAAGTCAATTTGAGTTCAAATGTTAAGCAGCCCCAATGTGAGAAAATTGCCTGCACTAAATCAAGCCGTACGTCTTTGGGTAAATCAATGCAAAATGTTTCTACAGTAACTGCGACTATGACAGCCTCATGCGCTTATACATGAAGTGAGTGTTGCATTCCTGGTGGTTGTACACTTCGAGCTCTTGTAATTATCTTTTTTCACTAGTTTAGGACCAAAAACTTCACGGAATTGGTTGATGAACATTTATGAGGTTGAAAGAAGAAACTGATGGTTATTTTCCATGTCATGGTGAAGATGAACTTGCGTATCTTACGAATCCTTTTACACAGACGCTGAGGTGCTGTAGGTTGGGACAATGGCGCAAAAGGAGCTGGTTGAACGTAATCATGATGATTTTGCACGTGATGTGTGCTCGAAGAAATTGTGTGAATTTGGGTCTTTGATGCGCAACTCGTACAGACAGATTCTGAGTGTGCTATTGAAGTGTTGTTGTCATTTCCATCAACATGTTTTTGTGAGTCCGCCTTTGCAGTGCTGTTGGGAATTAAATCAAAATTCCGATCAAAACACAAAACGCCTGAACAGGGTCTTTGTTGTGCTTTTGCTGAGGTTTCCCCTCGTTTTAGCAAACCTGTTGGAAAAAAGTCATCATCACATTAGCTTGGATCTGATGATGACATTAGCTTGGAAAAAAGTCATCACATTAGCTTGGATAAGTCATCGCATTAGCTTGGATCACTGGGATTACATTGTTCGATTTATTTTGCTGCTTAACTTGCATTACACTGTTTTAAATAACTTTGTGTGCTTTCTCTTGTAATAATCACGTACAGATTACTTTCATAGGAAGAGGTTGGGAACCCCTGATTTAGAGGTTCTATAAAACACCTTTAATTACCATTCAACTCTGCACCAAAACTGCCTTTGCCAGTAGAAAACAAAACTTGCATAGATTACAAACTTTCCAAGTCGAATTGACGCAATTGTGCAACTATTAGAACGGATTAATACAGCATTGTTTCAACAAACAAACCGCCTTTACCAACTGAATAAGTTCACCGAAACACTGTTTATTCAATAGCAACTTTGCAAGACACCAATATCCTTACATACAAGCCAGCAGAAAACCTTACCTCAGCTTCAATTTCCGCAATTTTCTGGATAATGGACATCTTGCCAAGTTTTTTTAAATAACCACGTTTCAAATACACTTCAAAGAAACTTTTGGGTTAAGTCTATAATTACTTTACAAGAAAGTACAAAAGCACAGGTGTAAATGCATGAAAATTAAAATTATTTTCCAGCAGACATGAGATTCATGTAACATCTAAACTTCATACCCGCAAAGAGTGGTGCGGTTCGATTTGGAGAAGTGGTCCTCAAGCTTTTTAGGTCCATGGACCATCTTTTTAAAAAAGTATCTGATGGACCACTTTGCTCTGTTGACACCAATGAACAACTAGTCAAAACTGTATTGCACATAGGCCAAGTGAACACAAGGACATGTGCAATTTTAATCCTTAACTGAAGTCCTGTGGACCACTAGAAATTCCATGTTGACCACCAGTGGTCCACATTGAGTACAACGGCATTTGAGCAACTTACATCCACCACGAGTAGGTTTAGCTTCGGCTTGACTAAAAAGGAGAGTTTAGTTGTTTCAGAAAAATGACAGTATAAAAATCATTGTGTACATTAAATGATGAGCAGCACGCTTTTGTAAAATCTGACAAAGTAATCAAGTGTTACATGTAGTTTTCACCACAAAGTATGAACAGCACAGTTTAATCAATTTCACGAATTGGACATGTGTACACTTTTTACAAATAAGCAACAACCTCAAAAAAGAATTTCAATTGCAGGGCAATGTCAATTTGTTTTAAACAACAGGTGAAATATCAATGACAGGACAAGATAGCAAATTCTAGGTATTAATCATGGCAGTAGAAGCGCTTAACTTAATTGGTGTCATGCACTAAGTATTTCAAGATAGTACAGCAGTAAATGGAATCCATGGTTTTATTTGAAAATGAGCAGGATGCAGAGTAACAAGACAATAAAATTTGTTGTTTGTGCCAACATTTATTAGCAAGTAAAAGGAAATTGCATTTTTGTTTGAACTTACACAAACAATTTAAGGGTGACATCGATGGCTAGCAAACTGTTATTTTTGATAAGTGAGAAATCTGCTAACAGTTAATTGTTAAAAAGCACTGAAGTCAAAACCTATTACAAAAATACAGGTTTTGCTCAAAAAAGCATGACAAAATGGAAATAAACCTTTACATCAGATAACAATAAAACCACTGGTCTTTTCACCAAGCATTAACAAAACTCATTCCACCTATTTCAGATTAGGTTTCACTGTGAACACACATGATGAGCAATTTTAGATGCCACTTACTGTATTACAAAAAGGTTATTCTAACTTTTATACAAAACACATTTTTTCATAGCTACAGATGTCAGCAAATTTCTGACAACAATTCTATTATTAATTATATATCTCACTCACAATTTACATAAGCGAAACTCAGATCTGGGTGGTGTTGCTTTAAATTCTGGATCTCATCATTGTGGCAAAGAACCAGTGACTCATATCTACTCCCTGGGTTGATTTTGAAGTCAGGTAATTCTTAATCTTTGCAGAGAAATTGCACTAACAGCATTATGCTAGTAGCCTTACTTACACTGCAGTCATTGCTATTTGTAGTCCTGGTGCACAGCAGCATAAGAAAATAAATGACAAGTTTGAAGAAAGGGTCCACAGACTTTGAACTATGTCAGCAAGTGAACAAAGCACAGTTAATTCAGGCAAAGTTACATTTGTGTGTCAAATTCCACACTAATTAAACCTGACATTGAAATAGCAAGCAAGATATTTTTACAAGGTTAAGACTGAATATAGTAAGGCTTATTATAACATTGTTTAGTCTTTCTACAGTTAATATGAAAAAAAAAATTTACAATCCCAATGCAAGTAGGTCTTTATTCAACTTGCAGCAGGGAGGATTGAGTGAGTAGAATTTTACTAAACCAATTTTTGCAGATGGATGTTGTGTTTTAAATGAATCATACAATTCTTTTAGATCACTAAGCAAAATCTGGCTTGATTTATCACCTGACATTCACTCTTACCATCCAGCAAATACACAAGAATGTTTCTCATGTTCGTAGTAAGAAATTGCCACAACCTTCGCTTTTTTGCTAACACCAGGTTTTGGTTTTCTTTCAGGTATAGATTAAACCCCAGATTTTTAATGAGGAATTAGGGAGGGAACAAGCGTAGTTAAAAAATTAGCTTTTAAAGTCTTTCTCACTAAAAATGCTCTCTGCAAGAATGTGAAAACCCTAGCAATTTACAAACGTAAAACATATTCTTATCTTCACAAACAATGCACACCTAAAAAAATATCAAATCACATATGCACCATTCACTTACATAGCACAGATGATGGTGGGGAAACAATGTGAATCATGCACAGGGGTGAGAAAAGTGCAGTGTTGCCATTTCAGCTGTTTTGCTACTAGATCTAGCAAGTTTTTCTCACTGTTAGCTAGAAAATTTTCAATCTAGCAGCTAGCTGATTTTCTAGCAGGATTTTGAAAACTGTTCAGCAGGTTTAGCAGGCAACAAATTCTTGACAAAAATTTGTATGAACAGTTTTTGGTGATAATCTTTTAACTTTTACTTCTTGTTCAAAAAACACTTTGTCTTCTTGATGACGTTTTGAAATGGGCAACACCAGGGCCAGGTACAAGCTGCCTCAACCATTTCAAGTTTTTAGTGTGACACAACCAACCGACTTCAAGCAATTAATTGTGTCATGGTAGCAAGTACTGTAACTAGATGGCTTGGTGACAATGTTGCCATTTTAGTTGATTTGCTGCAAAATCTAGCAGGTATTTCTTGCCGTTAGTTGTAAATTTTCAATCTAGCAGTTAGCTGATTTTCTAGCAGGATTTTAAAAACTGTTCGGCAGGTTTTGCAAGTAAGAAATTCTTGGCCAAATAATTGTTCCAACAATTTTTAGAGATGAAAACTTTTACAATTTCTTTATCAAAAACTTCTATACTTTCTTTCTGATGCTGCATATTGGGCAACACAAGGGCCACCAGGCACAACTAGCTGTCTTCAATCATTTGGATGCAAAATATACCATTGTTATTACCACTGGAGTTTCTATTGTGATGCTTCAAGAAGATAATTACATCAAAATAACAAGCAATTGGATGGCTTGGTAAAGCCTAAACGATTTGCTTCTGTGCTTAGTGAGCGCAGTGGGTTTAAAAGACTACATTGGCAGAATATATTTTTATCCCACAACACATATGATATTTTCAGGTGGTTCAGTTACGCCATGAAGTCATAGGGCTATTGTCTGGTCCATTGATAATGAGTGCAAGACCAAAAATTGATACATGGCTTTACAAGTTTAGGCAGTGGCTACAGAACCATTGACGGATCTTTAAATTTGAAACCTTATTCGATGATCTCCTATAATGTGACAGTAATGCACGAGTAAAATGCAGTGGGCTTTGTAGAAACATAGTAAATACAATTTACCTTTTAAGGTAAACCTAAAACCTAACCCCAACCATATCCCTAACGCTAAGCTAACACTAACCTAACCCTAAGCCAACACTAACCTAAACTTAACCTAACCCTAAGCTAACACTAATCTAACGCTAACCCCTAAAGCAAAAGTTTGTAAAGTTTTGATAAAAGTAAAGTGGTCCCACGAATTGAAACATGCAAGCAGTTGCTATTACCAAAACGTAAAGTGCCAAGTCGAGAGGCGAACCCCGAACCATTGACATGGTAGACTTGGAACCTATCTGGTAGGCTGCCAGATCGATGGCAGTTGAATGACAAACTGACCGCTTTATTCAAACCACGTCATGCGAGGCAGGATGGTCGAATAAGTTTTGATACAAGAAGATCCATGGGTGGTTCCATAGCCACATCCATAAGTTTATTTTAAACACCTCAAAAATATCAGTTTTTTTTGGCAGAATTTCACTATTATTAGCAGATTTTAGCTGAAAATTGGTGACATGTTTTTAGCAGGATCTGGTTTTTCATGACACCTTTTGGCAGGTTTAAGTGACAACCATCTGGCAACACTGGAAAAGTGGCAATGGAGGATATGAAGCAGAAAGCCATGCAAAAAACATGACATTACAAAACAGAGGCATATAGCAAATTAGGCAAGAAACAATACTGTTGCGATCGCAAAAGCCAGAGCGGCATGTGTGTAAAGCTTCGCACTGTGGGAGCAAGCAACAATGGAGGTAATGCACCGCAATCACTCTATTATAGCTTGTTCGCGCCACGTATATATATTGCTGTTCTTCGTGTACTTCCCGTTGATGGTGAATCACACATTCAACACAATGCCAGCGGAGAGGTTGCAACAACATCCCCTCCTTTTTACAATGAACCGCACCGATCGCACGTTCTTTGTGTGAAGGCTGAACCTGGCACAACCTTCATATCCTGGTCAGAGCACCATTTTGTTGCGATTGGAAAGCCCAAGCGGCATGTGCGCAAAGGTTCGCACTGTGGCAGCAAGCAACAATAGAGATCACACGCTGGTATCACTCTTTTGTTGCTTGTTCGTGCCATTTATACATGCGTGTTATGCTTCGCGCACATCCCGTTCGTGGTGAATCACAATTCAACACAACGCCAACAGAGAGGTTGCAACAATACATATCAACTACTGATAATAAAAAAGAAATCCTGACAAACTAGTACCTGATCCAAGAAATTCGACTACAGAAGAATTACAAAAAAACATGACTAATATTTAATGACAATGAAAAATAATAATCCAATAAATATTGGGTATATGAAAAACCAAATATCGTCAGTTAATGACTGATATATGGGTCTAAGAACAATAGGCTACCAGTTCATTCTTAGCCTATTGCCATGATATCTACCAATCACACATGTATACAGTATACTTAATGCTCCACAATTTAGCTTTAAAGAATTATTATGGGCCTTGAAATTAGGCTAAAGTCAATGTCCATGAGATCCAGGAGGTGAACATCACTCATAAGAAAGTACAAACTCCATTTGCCCTGAAAGCTTCATATGGTTCTCCTTGAAGGTGCAGATCTGAGCTTTGTAATCAATGTAGCCTAGATCATGACAGGTGCATATGGCCCTCTGTGTGATTTTTGTATTTTCAGTTTTTCAGCCAGTCTTTTGTTCACTGCATGGCACATTGACATTCGGGTGCCATCCCACCATTTGTTGCGAAAACAAGGGAATTGACTGAAGACTTCTCCATCAATCAATGCCAATCACTCTTCTCCTTCCATGGTTGTATTTATCCTTTCTTTTTCATGTTGTTGGTAGATCTCTAAAAAGGACTAATCAGAATAAGACTATGACTAGCCTATATATATGAGGAAGGATGTATGATCCTTATGTTAAAGAATGTTTTAAAGCTGAACAGCTCATCTTCATTGGTTGTGTTTTTGTTGTATCATCTTTTCCTGTCATGTGCTCCTTCCTCAGGCTTGCTCTCCAGTGTGCATACTTATTTAGCTTGCTTGGCTCTGTATTGTTGGTTTTGTATTTCAGTAAATACCTGCCCACGGTGTCCTGTAAAAAGCGGAGCTCCGTAAATAGCGGAGCTTGGTTGCGGAGGCTTGATGATGTATACCAGGGATTCCCAACCTGTGGTACCCGTACCACTAGTGGTACGCGAAGGTCTTTCAGGTGGTACGCGACTAACTTCCTGTTTTTCACAAAAACCTGGAGTCATAGCTTTCTAGTTTATGCATCGGGCTTTGTTTCTAAATAAATAAATTTTCCTGTAGCCTGCTATTCCTGTTGTTTCGTTACATTATGACTTTCGATGCACTGTTAGCAAACTTACGCCACGCATCGACCAACTGGTGGAAGGTAAACAAAAACCAAAATATCATCAAATTTAGTTGTGGTCATCAAATTTACTTTTATTGTTATTTTAATGTATGTTATTCTTCTGAATAAACTAAGTTCAAATTAGTTGTTCTGGAAGATGTGGTACGCATTGACAACACGGGGTGCCCAAGTGGTACGAGATCGCAAAAAGGTTGGGAATCCCTGATGTATACGGAGTGGAAAAAAGTTGTGTTGCAAAAGGAATAAACATAAAAAAGCAAAGAAAAGATATTTTAATATTGCAAATTAATAAGCGCTTCCCCCAAACATCTAATGCATGGATGTTTGCGATGTTTAGAAATTTTATACATTCATAACTGTTGAAACCTGTTTTTTGTCCCCGAAACGTTGTGAAACTCAGATAACCAAAAATTATCAAACCTGAGAATAGAGTTCTTTTGCCGTAGTATAATATCACCATTTGCAGTAAAATTATTTTTACTACCGTTTAGTTCTCATTGCTTTATCGCTACTGCTATTCGTTACTTTGGCGTGAGTGGTGACCAAAGGAAAAAGCTCGCAAGAGCTCCTCCGTCAGTACACGTTGATAGTAACCTAACTGCTCTTCTCGCTGTTTTGCGTTGATTTTGGATGATTTGTTTGCAGTAAGCTGGCAGCATTGGGAAAGATTAAGCTCAGGTGGCTTTTGACCTGATCGATAGGTTACACGTTAATTCGGTAAAAATTCAGCATCAGCGACAAACGTAAAGCAGTTGGGGCTTCGAAGCATTGGTCACTGCTACCGGTAAAGTTGCGTATGACCGAATTGACAGTGATGTGCCCGAGTCATTTTTGCCAAGTCAGAGTCACAAGCCCTTCGAGTTAGAGTCGAGTCAGAGTCATCTAATATTTTTTCGAGTCAGAGTCATGTCTTGGTCTAGTCGAGGCAGAGACGAGTCACAAAAACTGTCGAGTCATTTCGAGTCATTGGTTTGCAAGCTCGAGTCAATGTCGAGTCACACGAAATTTCACATTTTTTCCATTACATTTTTATGCTATGAAATAGCGCCCAACATGCTATAAAATGATGCCTGATAAGTTAAAAAATGGTGCCCAACATGCTATTAAATCTTGCGCCATAGGTTACAAATTGGTTCCTAATGTTGTTTCAACAAGTTTGATTGCAGGTTATTTATATCTAAGTTTTCTCAGTTTGCATTTTACTTGTCCCTTTCACTTTCAGTCATTTCAAAAAGTGTAGCCCAATTTTGCTGCAAGTGTTGCAACCACTCGGTTAGTGTTGTTTTGAATGTGCGATTCACCACGAACGGGATGTACGTGAAGAACAACACCCATATGTGTGTCGCAAAGAAAGCAGAAATAGAATGAGCACGACATGGAATCATTATTGTCAGAAATTTAGATTTAAACATGATTCGGTTTTAGTATGTGCATTATATTTTGTAACAGGCTATACTTTTTGGATTGGATTTGAATCTGAAAAAGTTGAATCACTTTACTGGTACCTGGAAAAGACTCAAGTCACAGTATGAGACCCACTGCCAGGATAACAATATTCACATACTGCATTAAACCACGATAATGTGTTAATATATTGTGCCCTGCTGACCCCTCATTGAAAGAAAAGTCTCTGGTCTACCTCTGTGCAAGTTGGGATGCTTGATCCTTAAAATGTAACATGGAACGACTAGACAGGCAAAACAAAAAATTTGCGCCAATCTTGATCACCACGGAAGATAAAAATGCTCATATCTTTAAGTGCACACGAAGTAGGTTTGTCTGTCAGGGACTCAGAGATTTTGTAAAATAACTCTGACTCGAGTCTCGAGTCATTGACTGTGAATCGAGTCGAATCATTCTGTGAAAAATGTGACTCGGGTCGAGTCGAGTCACCATTTTTCTCAACGTGGCTCGAGTCGAGTCCGAGTCACCAAAAGTCGTGACTCGAGTTGAGTCACTGACTCGAGTCACGCTATCACTGTGACTTGAATGCTTGTAAAAACATGTCACTGGGTTCAACATTTCGTTGCATATGCAGCTACGGTTTTTGTTTTGATATATATGTGAATATGATAGTTTTTGTAGCTTGGTTCGTCTTTGGTATATTTGGCTGTATGCATAGCTTGAAGCAAACTTATAATTCATTTTGCCGGCTTCAATGTCTTGTACTACGTTCTGTATTGTCTGTTTTTATCAACCTGCGTTCTACAGAGTGTGTGTGTTCATACTATGGACTTCATGTCTGCTATAAGCAAATAAATTAAAATTAAATTCTGTATTGAAGGCAGTGGCGTAGCCAGGGGGGAAGGGGAGACATCTGTTCCCAGAAGCAGCATTTTCAGTGCTTGAATTGGGTTGGAATGTCACGTAACAATTAGTTACGAAATGTCAAATGTTAGCGGATACTTGTAGTTACGATTTACAAAATGTCGAATGCCAGTCGCAGATACCCAGTTGCAAAAGCTCATCAAAGTCCCCAAGGTTCGCAAAGCGAACAATTATGAACTATAGCGACGTTTTAAATCATCACTTGTGTCTCCAGCAACCACTGCCCGCATGTGGTTTAACTCACGGTTGTGTCACAATGCTTTCAGATTACCAGGGTTGCGAACTTTTCCACTTCGTTCTTATTGTATAGTTGCGTCACAATGGACGGGAATCAAGCATTCACAGTGCATGCAACTATGCATGCATTTTGGGCAGCGATAAACATTTAAGAGTATGTTGTTCTTGTTGCTACATCAGATCTTATGTTTAGGAAATTGTTTGATCTTTGATAGTTTGACAAACTTCATGTTGAAACGGATTTGATGTGGTTGTTAAGGTAATTATGATGATTTTTATTTGTAGGATGTTTAAATAAATCCTGACTACTTTTGCAAACTTCTAATTGAAAATGGACAACAACGTTGATAATCAGTGATGTAGTCGAGACCGTAACCTCCTAGAGTCTAGGACCTAGACCGAGACCGAGACCTGGCTCAAATGTCGAGACGAGACCGAGACTCTGTCATATAAGCCGAGACCGATACCTGGAAGTTCGAGACCGAGACTCGAGACCTCACATTTCTCTGATGGTAATTAAAGCTAACTCCTTGAATAATTCAGCAACAAAATATCTGAAACATTACCAAGTGTCAAGATGCTAAAAATCATCGCAAATTTGTGCAAACGGCCGAATACTGCAAACGTTCATTTTCAGTTTCCCCTTAGGAATTTACAACCCTAAACCTGTGGCCAGATTTACAAATTCCATGAAGAAATGCATGGACATTGAAAATGTTGGCTGCGTTTAGAACAGTGGTTTTCAACCTGGGGGTCGTTTGCCTTTTTCTAGCGGTCGCGAGAGCTTCTGACAAAAATATTCATATTCACTTCTCTATTTTATATTTCTTATGGAACTACTTTTTGTCGTAGCCAAAATAATAGGATCACCTGGGAAAAATGATAGCCTTCTTTTTCATTCAAAATTGTTTTAAGTGTGATCATGACCATCACAGTAGAGAATACTGTTACGTTTGGCAACGCACGAACAACTTTGTGACGTAAGAATGCGATGCGTTTGTAAATTAGATATCTGATTGCGGCAGCTAAGGGAGTTTTATTCTAGTATTCAATGAGTTGTGCTGTGGGGTGATTTGTGTATGGCCCTGGTCTCTCTCACTGATGCTGCCATGTGCATGAATTTAACATATGAGTCTTGGTTCAACACAGTGATATCATACATTATTTTATAGTCACTGTGATTTTCTATTGTGCAAGCACAACTGCATTTCATATGTCCGACTGGAAATTTTCGGAAGGGGGTCGTTTTCGGAAAGTTTTTTCGGAAAGTTTTTTACTATCTTCCGCTTACCTGATTCAGTACAATATTTTTATTTTAACACTGGGCATCTGCGCTTACAACTCAGATATATTCGCCACATATTTCGTGTATTTTGGCTAACAAAGCTTTGACGTTTTTTGTAACGTTACCTACACCTTTCCTAATTAATTTTCTCCTCACACGACAAGTAATTGCGTAAGAATTCTCCAAAGATTTAGAAATAAAAGGTGATAAATTTAGAGATTAAAAAAACGAAAGCACTGTCACAAATGATGGTGCTGTTGTTTTCTTTATTATGATTTTTATATTCACAAAAAAACAAAATTATTTTGTCAGTTTGTGCTGCACTCATCACAATCGATGATAATTGTGTTACTTCATCGTAAATATTTTCCTGCGAGGTGGAAGTAGTAAGCTACTCTTATATTGCTGGTATCTATGCTGGTTTGTTTTGGTGTGCTGAAGTGGCGTATGTCTATGTTGTGTAGGCTAATAGAATAGTCTATTTCATCGGTGGCCAACTTGTCTTCGACTGGGATCAACTATAAAATTTCTTGATAACTCGCGATCGACCAGTTGGTAATATAGTCACAAATACAAAATGCCAAAGTTGAGGATCACATGTGCAAATGCAGTGTAACATCGCCTTTGTAAGTGATGCACACACAGAAGGCAAAGTGTCTGTTACACCTACATCCTGATTGCCACGCAATAATAGAAAAACGTATTACAACACCTTCGCGGTATCTGCCGAGCTGGCCTATGGTCAGCCATCACAAGAGGCACCAGTATACGTGACCAAGCAATTGATAGATGATTTTTACGTAGGCCTACTTTCTGGAATATTGATTGAAAAATGTTCTTTTTTGGCAGCTTGTCAATTCAATGCAAAATCAGGTATAATCGACCAAGTGACACTCGGCGATCAACCTGCTGGCCAACCCTGGTCGTGATCTATTTCAGTGTTTTAAGCTGTATTTTCTTTTGGTTAGAATTTTGAACTTTCTACCTCAAGCCTTATGCAGTCAACCTTTGCTAAAAGACAGTTTGAGTTTGTAGTTTTTGTAAGCTACATAGTTTTACTATATTTTATACTGTGATCTACTCTCAGTGTTACAAATTTCTTCATTTCATCAATTGATTCAATGCTGGGACTCTTTTGCAAATAGTGATGCAGGTGGAATTGGCCATATGACAAGGACTATATCCTTGGATTAGCGGATCTTCTTTGCCATATAACCAAAAACCTTAACCCAAATTGTAAACCTGTGTCTGTTTTTCAAATCTTATTAAAAATGTGCTGCAGCTTACTTTAAAAATTTTCCCATTGTTAAGGTTAAGTTAACCCTTAACACGTTATCAGTAATGTCTCATGAAAGATCTTGAGTACATGAAACATTCCTTGAAGAATTATGGAGAAAAGAACATGAACAACCTTGGATGTGGGAATAATAGCAGCAAGTGTATCAAGAGCAGATATCATCAACGATGCAAAGATTAATGGAAGACTGCTGTCTGCACAAGAAGTAGCAGAACAGGAGAATTCTCAAATTAACCAGGATTGTAAAGAACAAATGGAATCTCCACAAATTAAGTTGGTACAAGCAGAAAGCAACTGTGGGGGATATAGTCTTGAAATGGAACTTATAAATGAATTTTTGCAAGTGTAAATTAGAATTAATGTTCTGAATATGTTATAAATCATGTATGATGATTATATGTTGTAGTGTTTACGATATTGTATGCAATGTAATGTATTACAAACCAAGAAAAATGACTGAAAGGGCTATTAACACAAAAAGGGGCCATTAACACAAAAAGGAGTCATTAGCACAAATTGGGGTTACTAGCACAAAATAGGGCTATTGGCACAAAATGGGTCATTTGGCACAAAAGAGAGGCATTGGCCTCACAAAGAAACAAACAAAGAAAATTTTGTATAAATACCTAGCAGTTCGGACTTAATTCAGTTAGTTGCTCGAACTTGATTTGAAGTGGACGTACAATAGCCACTGAGGGTCTTGTAGAGTAAAAAAATTAAACAAACAGTTTCAGTCAGAAATATATGCTGAACAACGTAGTAAGCTTTTGCCCTGCAAAACTGTAAGTACTTTGATTCTTGGTTTGTTTTATTAATACTTTGTCATTTTTAGTGTTGTAAATCATATTTTATAACAGAGTTCTGTCATTATGTTCTTGTGTTTTGGACTTGTAGAATTTTCCAGAGAATATTAAAAATAGGGACAAAGTCCTGGCCAAATTTTTTATGATTTTGGACTTAGAATAATTTTAATCAATGAAGGGGTTTTGTGTTTGTTTTATTTATGTGTCAAACCGTTGGTCATAAGGGTTCATGCTCATGTTTGCAACTATATTTCATTGAGTATAGTTGGATTGAGGTTATGGTCGTAGTTGTTATGCTTATGTCATAGTATTGATCATATTGCAATAAATGGTGATGTGTTAATTGGGCAAGGGTCCTGTCATTAGCAGCTAGGGTTGATGACATTGACCTCAGCTTTTTGGTGTGTTGGGGTCTCTAGTAGGACCAGCCTCGAGAACCTACGATTATATAATTTATGCGATATTGGTGCTAACTCTTAACCCTTAAGCACTATGGTAGCATGTTTTCGTCCAAGTCTTTCGTGGACATATGTGATTGAGCTAGTGTTTATGAACCACGATAAGACTCTGGCCGTAAAACCATGAAAAGAGTCGTCTCTATCAGCCCAGCCTAAGCAACAGTGCTGAGAGCCCAAACGATGACCACTCGCACAGCAGGAATTCCCTTTGGACCAGGTCCATCATACCAACTGCTAGTGCCACAAACTCATTGTTACAAGTGGACAAAACCAGATACACTACAGTTTAAATGGAAATATAACTACAGCAGAGCTATACCTCCGGCAGCAAAATATACACTAATTTTCTGTTTTTACGTTTGAAAGTGCACAACATGTGATGTTATTTTTATGGATTGGGTCACAAAATGACAGGGTGTTTTTTTGGAAGTGGCTATAATTCCGCTGGCAGCGACACAGTTAGAACCAAACGCTGAGTTTGTCACATTAGCAGAACTGTCATGGTAGCCAAGTAGACGTGTCTTACTGTTTGAATGGTTTTCGTGCTGACTCTTGCCATAGTCGGGCACCATTTATTTTGGCTGTAGTGGTTGCACTTTTCATGGTACCGGTTATTATTTACTTTTTTCAAAAGTTTCTAAACTTTTGGGGTCAGATGTGTGGTTTAGTTAAGGCTTGTACAAGTGCCAAGCTATATTTACCGCACTGGCGAGATTTCAAAATTCATCTGCTTAGTTTTTACGCCTGCCTGGTGTTCTAATTTTAGTAAGTTCTTAGAGTTATCCGATAGTCGTGTTAAGATACAGTGAAAAAAAATGTTTTGCGAGAGTGTCCAACTTTCGTGTTTTTTTACCTCTTATGTTGATCTGAGCGTTGATTGTTCTTAAATTTTGACTTATTTGGAGAAAGTGCTCGCGAAAATGGATATAAGGAAGTTTATAGGAAGCAAACGCAATTCTAATAGCCGAAGTGTAGAAAAAATTCGGAGAAAATATTTCAGAAGTGGGTTCTGTTCTACCAGCACAGAAAAATGAGAGAGCCGCAAACATAGTTGCTGATAGTTTGAGTCCATTTCAGACCAGTCTCATCGCCACGGGGTGTTTTGGTGGGCTTAGCCCCCTCAAACAAAGCTCCAACCCTCCAAACTGAAATATGAAACACTACCAATTAGTGGAATGTTTGTCAAATTTGAATGTCAAGCCCCCCTGCACAAACATGAAGCCTTCCTATTTACGACTTTCGGGCGACGGTTCTGTTTCAGACTCATTTGTGTGGAGTTCACGATGATAACGACATTTATGCGCCAATTCAGCAAAACTTGTAACAGATGACTGAAAGTACACCTATTGTGGCAAATTCGTATGGCCTACAGCTCCACTTGAAAAAGATTTCAAAGTAGATGCGAGGGGATTTTTTTTGTGGTGTAGAAACAGAACAGCGTTTTGTAAACGTCCATTTGCATTGCAACGTCAGCAACCTGAGAATAATGAGCAAAATGTCGACGTTGTCCACCTGGAAAAGTTTCTGCGGACGCCCATGGCTACTTTCACCCTTTCAACAAGCTTTCATGTATGGGCAAATCAGACTAACCTAACCATGTACGAAATTGAAAACTAACAAAACGTATTCAGACGACACAACCGTTCTTGAATAATTTACTTTTTACTACGCAACTGTTTAAGATGGAACAAATCTATACATTGTTCTATTCATCTACATTGCTTATTCTTGAATGTTCATTGTAATCAATAGTTCAAAAATAAACAGTTTAAAAACTATTCAAGAATTTTCAAGAACGCCGGAAGATATTCATGGACAACAAGTTTTTTTCAAGAATCAAGGACATAACGAGTTTTGATAGCAAATTCAAGGACAATTCTTGGCGCTCAAGGACGTCTGGCAACCTTAAGTCCGAGTCACCAAAAATCGTGACTCGACTCGAGTCACGCTATCACTGGTCATGTTCACAACACCGGCCCTCTCTCATAACGCTATCGAGACTCAAACTTCCTGCCCACAGTGATCCGATGAAGCGTTGGAACTTTCGCAAGGCTAATTGGAAGCGTATTGCCTTCTGACAGGTGAATCCGCAGAGAGATTGCCGCCTCCGGACACAACAAACATGGGGAAAGCATACCAACAATTTTTTGAAAGCCTGCTATTTACGCCCAAACAATGCATCCCACGTGGCCGTCGCAAGAACTACATTCGCGCTCAAACGTTTAAGACCACCTGCCTAAAATCTGGATTTTTACAAGTTTAGAAAATTGTCTCATTTGCTTCGTCACATCGCTATTTATGTTGGAAGAACATTGCTACATAACTGATCCTTGTATTACAGCCTTTAAGGTGAGCTTTTTAACGATCTGGTTGTCTTGGAAGCAAAAATGTTAAAAAATATCGCAAGTTTTGCTGCTGAAAATATGGGCAAAAAGGTGGTTATGAGGTGTTGACAGGTCAAAAATTATTATATAGCATGAAGAGGGGTAGGCTACTCACAAAGGCAAATAGGCTATCTGACAAACTGAAGTTCAGCAAGACTGCAATCCATCAGGCAATCGCCAGATTCAAGACATTTGGTAGTTGTCAGGATTTGAACAGGACTGGTAGGCCTAAGGCTACAAGTCAAAGAGGGAATCACATGATAAGGAAGATGATAACGCGCTCACCCACCACTTTGAGCAAAAAGCTTTGATCAGATTTGTTGCTCACAGATGCAGATGTGAGTGCAGCTACCCTGAAACGACGTTTTAGTGGCTAATTTGGGCTCCGAGCCTACAAATCTGCCAGAAAACTCAACTTGGACCTTCCATGAAAAATAAGAGAAATACCTTGCAAAGCCCCACCTCGATTGGACCACTTAAAAGTGGAGGAAGGTATAAATGATGGATTCCAGTCTTGACTGAACCTCAGTTTTTCTTCTCAATGCTCCCATAAGAGCAAGCGGGCTTTCGATACTAGCGTTTGTTGAGTTCGCTTTGCATCCTCAACATGAAGCGTCTTTTGTTTCGGGAAGACGACCTGTTCAAGATTTCAAGCAAGAAGCCATTCCATCGAAGGGATTGAAATCCAAAGGAATAAAGAGGGAACAACGCGACAATTACGAACATTGAGTTACAAGGACATTGTAATACGCATTTAGTTGTGCCATTGTATATTTGTGCCCCAAACGTTTATATTTAGTAACATCTAGGAAGAGAGTAACCCACAAGATATTGGAAATCATTTACATTAATAAGTGACTCCGATTTGTAAGTAAGATTTCGATTCAAACGGAAAAAACGAGTAACAACGGAAAATATTCCGGATTACGGTTTAAACCATAAACGAAACTGCCGGCGATTCCGGAAAATTATTATTCAAAGAAAAATGACGTACGATGACGACGTAATCACGCGATTAACGCGTGACCGCTAGGGTCACGAGATAGAATCAACCAATGAAAATGCGGGACAAAATTTATATATACCTGTGTCCTTGCTAGGTTCAGTCAGTCGTGGGGCATCGCAGACTTAACAGCTAAACTCGACCGTGGGCATACAAAGCGAGTTTAAGTCTGATTGGGTGTATCAAATGATCCTATTACCCAGTAAAGATTCATGGTTTAGTGGCTATGATGTTGTTGACAATTTCGGTTGTTCTCTCCTCTATGAAAAGAATAGAATTCGCATTAACCCCGGTCACCTGTAATAATTAGGTATGTGTATGTTGATGCACATTATAAACCCCTGTTGTGACGAATATCGCAGTGCTTAAAGTTACCAGAATAAAATCATGAGTGAATACAATCCTATTGTGATAAACCGAGCAGGTCGAGCGAAACGGGCGGGTCTAAGTTTCTTAATTGTTAACTTAGGCGTGCCTTGGGCACTCCGGCCAAATTCACCAGTGCTCTTGCGGAGTTGTACTAAATATGTTGTGGTCTTCTTTAGAAGAGGACTGCAACACGTTCGACCGTAAACCAGGTCACCCTACGGACACTCGACATGGAGGATAGCTTTTCGGCTAAGAAATCGGAGCTGTGTTTGTCGATCTCACAGCAGCCTACGACACTGTAAGGCATTGTGGACTCACCTGCATGCTACTGCGACCTGATAGACACATGGCATGCACGATCATGGAGGTGGTTGGCATTCGCAACTTCACCCTTACCACCGGACATGGGAAACGGAACAGGTTACGACGCCTTATGAACGGCATCCCACAGGGATCTGTCCTGGCGCCCCTTCTCTTCAACATCTACATCTCTGACCTGCCAACCACCGTCTCCAGAAAGTATGCTCATGCTGACGATCTAGCAATCATACATGGTGATGGAGACTGGAAGGGGTGCTGAGCAAGGACATGGCAACCGTAGGTGAATACCTCCAGACCTGGAAACTGAAACTCAGCACTTCAAAAACGGTGTTGGCAGTCTTCCACCTTAACAACAAGGAAGCTAAATGTGAACTGCAACAAGATCCTGCCCCGACCCCAAATACCTCGGAGTAACCTTGGGCAGGGCGCTCACGTATCGCCGACGCCTTGAGTCACTTCGCAAGCAGCTGACATCACGCGTCGCGTTCTCAAGGCGACTTGATGGCTCCCACTGGCGTGCTGGACCAACAACATTATGAACAGCCACCCTAACCCTGGTGCATTCAGCTGCAGAGTACTGCGCTCCTGTCTGGTGCCGCAGTGCTCACCCCCCCTTACTAGCCCGCAATTAACCGGGAGGTCATCTTTTCAGCCAGTAGCCTAGTGGTCCAGAAGATACAGAGAAAGCTTTTGAAGAGCTTCAGGTTAGACTTACCATAATTTTTTAGGCTTTAACCGGGACAAATTCACAAGCGCGAATGAAATAGCGGCCGAAAACCTGAGCTTGGCAAATTTTATATCTTATTTATTTGTTTTAAGCCTGTCACATTACTCTGCATTAAGTCAAGTTCTAGCTGACTTTCAGCATAAAATGACTCAAAACTAGCTGAAAGTTATCCTGCCTTCTCAAAGCATACAAAATGGCTTCTAAGTGCAGCAGTTGCTGTAGTTCCATTGAAGACAATGGAAAAATGACGCAACAATAAGGCCCCAATTTTACAAATGGCCATGAGCGGAATTATTTCATAACGATGCATTAATCAGGCTGGAGTTCATTTTGAAAATTTCACTGAAGTGAAATTCCGGGACAGTCCCGGCCGACGTATGTATGTGGTCTACTTCAGGTAAGCTTGAAACTGTTTAAAAACTGAAGTGAATGCAGCACGCAAGAACTTATTAGTTGTTAATACTGTTCGTAGTTATGTTATGGTGTTCATACAGGCAATATTAGGATAGAAAAGCAAATACCACGAAATTGTACGGCACGATGTTCACTTCTGAAATTGATATGCAACATGTACAACTGTGTTTAACTAAGCTAATTATTTTTTAAATGTTTGAGATAATGCCTCTGCTCACATTAAACAATGAAGTTGGCGCTTTTATTTAAAATACAGGCCCGTAACCAACGGTCGCCAATCCCCCCTAGAAAATTTTTTGCCCCGTGGAAAAATGTGTTGGACATTGTTAAAAACTATTGGACATAGTTCAAAAAATTTGAGCCCTTCTCAGAAAACTCTTCGCCCCTTCTGGTGTCCCAAGCTGGTTACGGGCCTGCTTTCCTATTGCCTAGCATAGGGCTACAGACTCCGCTCACAAAGCATATGTTTATAAAACTATTTCAAAAATTTTCAAACAGGCATTGTGAGTACTTGATGAAATTGAAAAAAAAATAAATGCATTTTCAAAAAAGCGCTCTTTCTACGATATGTTATTTGAGAATCCCGTGTCATTAGATATTCACCAGGGGGCGTAACGAGGTTAGATGGCGCCCGGGGCAAGAAGCAAGTTTGGCGCCACCACGTTTGAAACTGAGGTCTTTCGAAAGCAAATCTGCTGTTGAAGAGAGTACATGTGACATTGTTAGGACTTTTCGGCGCCCGGGAAATTGTGCCCTCCTCGTTACGCCTCTGATATGCACTTACGAATTACGACACGCGTCACTGTTGAAAAAATGACCGGTATTTTTTACGAAACGCACATGGCAGCCGTCAGACCGAACAAAAACGCATTAAGCAGTAAGCCGGTCAATTGTTGAGCTGTGATGTGAGAATGGCGACAAGGATTGCGCCATCTGCATCAGGCAAATCCTTACATGTGTTTTACTGCAGTGTGCACTGCACTATTCGTTGCTGTGGCAACAACAACGAGTTTGCAACAAACAAGGAAATTATCCATAGAGACAAACGAGATTTAAAGATCTTCTAAGGAAAAGTAACGAATAGAAAAAATGCTGGAATCTGAACGATTTGCATATCAAGAATACAACAACTGACGATTTATAAAAAAATCGTAGCGCAACAGTAGATAGAAAAAAACAAGATGTATTGACACAAATGCAAAGGTTTAGCCAACACTATGTGGACAACACGACGCAATATATGAAGAGCAAGAGACGACCGAACGTGTACAAACAGAGTCGCGATGTTAAGCAACGAAGTCACACAAGTTGGTGAAAATCAGATGAAGAAAAATGGCATAACGCAATAAGCATTGGCAAGTCTTACTGCTGAAGATAAACAGTCAAGCAACAACAGCGTCGATTTACAACAACCATTTTCCAAGGCACGTTTGGATTCAGACACAACCAATGCGAGGTTTGCACTTGCTAAATGTTTTCAAAAGATGTTGTCATCGAATCGTTGTGAGTCTTGCAACGGCAGTGATGATTAGCATGACGTGACGCATCGACATGGGCTGAATTGCGCTTCGTCCTGTCGTTGATTCAAGAATATTTCTTGATCTTCGAGACAGGGCTCCTAGGCTGAAGTAGCTGGTATCGCCCCGTAGTAGACATATGGATAAGCAGATTTCTGGGATATAAAGACGAATAAAAATTACATCTCGAGCATGGGCGTCGGGAGAGAGGGGGCAAGGGGGGACTTACCCCCACCCGGATTTTAAAATTTGACATTTCTGTATTAAATTATTAGCACAACAAGGTTGATTTCTTAGTTCCGAGTGGCCAAAATGAAATTTCACCACTTCCCCCCCTGGAAAAAATGTTTTGGCTCCTCTGGAAAAATTCATTATTGGCCCCCTATCCTGGAAGACTCCCCTGATCTCGACAAAACACCCCATACAGCGGCACAAGCGCTGCAACAAACAAAAAATTAAAATATCACCGTAACTTAAACGTATAAATATCTTCAGCTTACGTTTGGGTAACAGCAAACGCAGAGATCCGGGCAGGAAGTGACGTCCCATCGTGATTTCCAAATTCTCGCGAAGATAATCGAAAGATAAAGACATAGGCTGAATTGAGCGACAGCCAAGCTGTACGTGAGTGTGATCATGAAAAGGATGGCATACTGCGACAAAATAACGCTGGTTCATGCTTTTAACTTCGTCAAGCACTCAAATGCAAAAAAATCCACCAGCCAGCGCTACATAGACTAAGGCACAACCCAAACTGCAAAAATCTGCATCAGTTCGTTTTGTCGGCAGCGCAGTTCAAGGAGACTGGCAGTCATTCACTAGGAAAGCAGCCGCGTGGCCCGCGGCGCAGCGAGCGGAGATGTCGCTTCAGAACACTCGCTACACTCCAAAAGTATAAAAAGTCGAACGCAAATGAACCTGAACGTGAGTTTTTCCCTATTTCAAACGAAACGCATAGTCGTGTTGCCTCTTTGCCTTCCCATCGCAACCTTGTGGAAGACCAAGTGCGTGCGGTTGAGAAATGGGTGATTTGCCATTATAAATGCCTTTGATGCAAAGTGCCCAGGGAAACACAAACTGGTAGGAAAAAAAGAAAAAGGTATACATTTTTTCCAAAGTGTGTTCCTAAACCACTTTTCCGAAAAGGAAATTCTTCCTGCGTTTAGGTGCACTGACTGCAAAGTGTCTTAGTTCTGATTGTCAAACCTCCAAACAACTTCAGCAATGTATCTCAAAATTAAGAGAAAAGCACAACTTGCTAAAACTGTTGTGGTGTTGAACAAAATTATTTTCAGCTCGCACAGTGCTCCCGTGTGATTTTAGTTGTGGCGATTTAACCCTCTGTGATAACTGACGTATACGGTCTTAAGCCCAGATCAGCACCTAATCAACGTGGAAGCGCAGATTTTCTGTTTCAAGCTTTCTTATTCGCTGCCTGAGTTCGATTAATTCATTTCTGTTCTTTGTGTGATTAGTTTCTGAAGTGTAGGAAAACAATAGAAACAATGAACATCAAGTGGAGGGTCCAGCACCTGCGTGCTTTTTGTCGTTAAGATTCAGTAGTGAGAACGAAGAATAGAAAAAACTACAGCTGGTTGCAAAATATCGAGCGAAGAAACAGTTTACCTGCACTTTCATGGGAAACATGTTCAATGAAAGGTTCTTTTTGGACCTCCAACAAACAATCCTTTTCTTTCGCGTGGGCTACTTACTGAGAAAGCAAGTGGCTCAAAAGCCTCAAGTGTAAAACAGTGGGTGAACTCATAATTTCCTTGGCAATGGCTCCGACTTTCACTATTACAACCAGTTTTGTCGACTGCATGTGACGCGTCGCATTTCTCAAACAACGACAGCTAGCGGTGAAACAAAGTGCAGTTGATCGGCAGGCAGCTGGCGCAACAGGGAATCTTGGCATCGAATCTGCCTGAAGAGTAACCTCGCAATGCGCCGAGCTATTAAACTGTTCTGCAGCACGAACAATCTTTCTACATGCGACTTATACACAGTCAGACCTCGTTTGACTACTTTTTTTGATCAAATAATGTTTGTCTACTTTTTTTCGTCAAAGACTACTTTTTTCGTCTAAACAATATCGGTTTACCGAGATATACGTATAATCGGTATCGAAAGTATAAAGAGCGAAATTCTTTTCAGAGCAAATGCTAACAACGTAAACAAAGGAGCAGAAGAAAATTGCAGACTTAGACGAACTGTCAACCTAAGCAAATGTGTAGACTGCATATGGAACATGACTAAATGATACACTCATAGTTTGTTTTGTTTATTATCAGATCCGATCGATATACGTAAGTTAGTATGCATTCAGAATGAGATTAAACGCGAAAAAGAACTGCACAGGATACCTAACTACGTCCTGCAAATTCTGCCAGTTACATTTATTGCGTAGAAAATTGACTTTCACACTTCCATTGTGATTTAATAAACAACTAAATAACAGTTGACGTAATCCGGCTTAGCGTTTTTTTTCTACTGATTTGACATATCCGTTTCTAAATTTCCGTGCCAGAGTCGGGCAGCGAGGTTTCCGGATTAAAGGAGTAAAATCCGTTCCTAGCAAATTTTGTGTCGGATAGCGGGGATTCCGGTTTTTCTAAGTTCGGATGAACGAGATCTGACTGTATACCGTATTTATTCAATTGTAAGCCACGGCTCATAATGTTGTTTTTCATCATTTCGTGCGGCTTACAATCATTTTTTCTTTATCTTATCGAAAGGTCTAGATGACGTTCAGTCTTCCCTTTTCTACGTTTTGTCGACCAAACTCTTCTTTACGCATTCAATTTTCTTCAGCATCATGTGCACATCCGTCACAGGATGGGTTATGATGAACAGAAGGCATTGCAATGGTGAAGCATCATTACCAGGGTTGCTAATCAAACACGAAGCATGCTATACACGAAAGTATCTCAGAGGCTGAGGTAACCTATGTTCAAGTATGGCTCACAGACGAAAAAACACAGTATATACGAACTGAACAATTTTTTTCTATTAATGTTTTGCTGCAGTTAGTCCTTCGACATATTAGCGTAGGTTCGTGCACTTTCACATGACTGAAGCAACTTGCAATCTGAAGTGAAGCTGTTTAAAATACACGATTGGAAAAAATTAACAACCTACCTCATGCGGAGGACCTCGTATTCTGTCGCCGCCAGCATAGATGGCGCTGGCTAGCTTCAAGCAAAGATGAATAACGGTGAAAAAACTTGCAGTCATTGAAGATATTGCGGTCCATTGAACCTGTATTAACGTGAAGTGATCGTGAATTTGATATATACCTTCATCTAAACTGTAAAAGCTTAGCTGGACTTAACGCATTAGTCACATGTAAATTGCATAAAAATTAAAAGGTGGTGTATTTCAACAAGATATTTTGATCCACTGAGTTGACTCATTCAGCAAATTTGCAAGGCAAGCTTTCAGCTAGTGCCATACTACGAGAATAGTAGAAGTGACAAATTCAGGGACGTCATTTGATCCAAACGACTCGCCAAACAAACCACAGCGCCCTCTCACTTATTCCACCTACATTTTTGTTTGGTCAGAGAAACCAAATGCGAACTAGGGCAGTGGTTGCAAATTTCCTGGCTGGAAAGATAAAATTTCAGGACAGATAAGATAATATTGACGTGTCGTGAACTAGTCATTTTCAGGTTCGGGAAAAAATTGGTAACATTTTCCTTTTTCGCTCATTATCGTTTTCCATTTATATCTAATGAAATATTAAAAGGAAATTTTTAATTCGAGATTGAGATAAGTAATTGTGTAGCTATAGCAGCGTCAAAAACGTTACTGGTTGTTATTGCTTTTTTAAGCTCTGTTTTCCAACTCCCCCAAATGTCAGGTCTGGATCTCCTACTGGATGGTAATCGGGATCATAAGCAAGATATTAAGTGAACTTAATTCACGAGGTAACAAAATTAACTTTCACTCACCAGCGTAGGTGACATCAATTTCAAAGATGCAAGACACAAAATCCCAACTGGTAGTACCTGCAGAATAAAGCCACAAATACATCTGAAGAAAGACAAGCTAGCATTGCAACGACATCTGATGACTCAGCTTAACTGAAGGTTTTCAAAATTACCCACGTTTTCCAAATTTAAGTTTACAACCGCGCCTAGACATCGAATCACAGTAACATTGCTTCAGTCACCTACTGACATAATTTTTTCGATTCGAAGATCTTTGGCTGGATTTATTTTTCCACTTCATGTTACGAGCCTTCATCCATTAATAACGCTACTTGGTGACTGTCACAGTTGGCTGATAATAAATAGACAAACTTGCCCTTGCCACAAGGCATGAAAGGTGGAGTATAACTCAGTTGTATTTACATGTGCATATGTTCACAGGGTTTCGTAAATGTAGTCAACGATTCAACATCATCAGTTACATTGAAAATATAACTGAAAATAAAAATTATTACAAAAACAATTTTGATTGAATTTTTCATTAATTTTTTGTCATTCATTTCATTTTCATGGCTGTTTGGGAAGGGTCGCAGGAGCAGGAGTCCTGAGAGGACTCAAAACATCTGACGGTCAACAGAAATCTAAGATAGCTCTGCTGGCTCTTATCAAAACGGGACCAAGCAATGTTGGGGTTGCAGTCGTGCTACCTGGTCATTGGACGACCTCTGTGCCACAATCCCGTGGGTGTAGCCAGCAGGTCTTGTGTCACCAATCTTTCATGGGACAATCTTAACAATTCACTAAACCAACGTAGCTGTGATGTCTCGAATCAGGGGAGAAATGGATCGATATTTAGGACTTTACAAATGCACACTGTAAAACTTTTCATGCCGCTATTAACATTATATTTATATTATAACACCAGCTCACCAATACACTGGACCAGATGCCACCTCCAGTCATCACAAATGGATCGTAGAGACCTCTGTATGCCATTGCAAGCAATGCTATGGATGATATGATGGTGATCACTGGCAGCACAATCAAAGTAATCTAAGAAACATGGCATGTACCATGAAAACAACACTTCAAGGAAATTCAATAAAACAGATTGAAACAGCTACTTGGCTGCCAACTATGTTCTGAAACTTAGCTGCAAAAATTTTGACGTTGGTTTTGTAAACACATAAAGATAACAGTAAAAATATCTTTGTTTGAAACAATAAAATACTTAATATGTAAGAAGCTATTTGGAGAAAAAGATAGAATAATTACAATATGTTTCAAAAGTTTACGACATTCACAACTTAATCAAGTCACAAAAAGAAGTTTTTTTAAAACAATTTTGTTGAAAGGGATGCCCTTCTTATTAAATTACTTTCATCTAAGTAAGACCAACTTTGACACAGAAAAAATGTCAAAAGTTTCCTGATCATGGAGCATAAAACTGGGATAGACTTAACAGTTTCATCAACACTAAAAAAGCCTTCAAAAAACTATACATGTTTTATTTCAAGACGTTTCGGATTATTCTTAATCCATCTTCAGTCAAAACATAAAGCAACACTTGGTAATGTCAGCAATTCAAAACTATAAGGCTTTGTGACGCAAGAAGAGACAATGCTGTGACGCAAAAGACGTCAAACGCAAACCCAAGACAGCCAGCCACGTCAAAATTGCTGAAAGCAAATGCAGTGCCAAAAGTTATGCAGAGAATATTAAAACAAAATCTATGTAAGGCCATAATTTACGACAACAAGCCGAGGCCAGCAGGGAGAGGCAATTCACAAACCATTGCAAGCGAAGGATGCAAAAAAAAAACAAAAAAAAAACGAATTAGTACTGCAAGTCTACAACTAGCACCAAATGTCCACATCAACACCAACGATAAATGTACGAAACATGTATTACCATAAGAACTGAACATCAGACAATATTTGACATCATAATCTACGTGTTAAAGAGGTATAAAGGGGTGGAAAAATTGTCTACATTAATCTCGGGGTGCTGCTCTTGTATTTTAAAAGCGTTTCTTTGATTAATAATTCACGGTGGTTAAAAGCAGAAGCCAAGATTTCAGGATTTTTAAAGTCCACGAAATGATCCGGATGTGAGTATAAATGTTTGACTACATCGGTATTTTGATGGTTAGATTTTAAAGGGTTGTGTTCTTCCAGTCGAAATTTCAAATTCCTTTGTGTTTGACCAATACAGGAATTACCACAAGAACATTTAAGTTTGCATACCACATTGCATCATTCCAGATGTGCTTGTTTGTCCTTATACTTATAATGATCTCCGATCGTGTGTGTTCTATGAATAAGAGACAGTTGAGCAAATTCTTTCAGATATTTTTGAAAAAAGTTTTGCAATTCTTTTTCTAGTTGTACTGATGCTTCACCAAGGTAAGGAATGTATAGAAGAATTCTTCGAATATCAGTCGTCCTTTCTTGCTTGTTTTTTGAAGGAGTGTTTTTATAACGTTTGTTAAGAAATATTTTTATTTGCCTATCTATAAACCAGTCCGGGTATCCATTGC
>Ga0210059_1000127_pt1 | contig 70898 bp, 43 predicted proteins | sample Ectturendosymbi2_FD_188042 | JGI IMG/M metagenome (GOLD analysis project Ga0210059, IMG submission 188042) | Ecteinascidia turbinata endosymbiont from Florida, USA - Sample 2 (SPAdes) (version 2) | ecosystem: Host-associated > Tunicates > Ascidians > Unclassified | place: Key West, Florida... | reverse complement strand
AAAATCTATACCTAACTTTTCCTAATGGAAACCCGTATTGTTCCCATTAGTCGTCCGACAACTTTCCAACTTTCCATCTGACTCGTACAACTCACGTTCAACAAGGCGCAACCGATTTTGTAGCGGGAAGCAAATTCAAAGATAAAGGAACACCTCTCGTGCCGTATAACAAACGAATTCCACCCAGACGTGTAAAACTAGCACCTACGTCACAGTGACTCCGCAAAGGAACAATCTGTTTGCCCTGAAAGCATTATCTGCTCACAAACCGTCGAGAGCAAGGCGCCATCAACCACTTAACAATGGTCTGAAAACAAGCTTGTCTTCTCTAACGCGCAAATCAGCTATCTTCAAAGCTTGAGAGTTTGGACTGAAATGGCTGCAAAAAGGCCTTCATACACAGTAGTGTAAACGTTTCTGTAAATAAACAGCAGTTGCTGGCGATTTCTTTTGATGTAGTTTGCAGTATCTGTCTTTATGTGCGTTGTTTGGTTTGGACCACGCGTCTTCGTATTTTATTTCTTGCCAGGTTCGCTTGCTGAGCTTGTAGCATTTATTTTAAAACATACATTGTTGTAGGCCGTTTTCTCATTGTTTCTCTAACAAATTTTCGATCTTCATTACCGACTACAGAACACAGTGTCTCATTTTATTGCCAGCTTTTTGAAATTTAAAATCAGTGGTATGCAACATAGGCTATAATGTGTAAACGCCTTGACAGTAGCCACTTGCTAAGAAATATTGCGTGATAACAAAATAACTATAGTCTGATTTACTTGTTTGTGACAGATAATGATGAATACACTTTCGATAATTTGCTGTTTTTCTACTTTCAAAGGATTTGTATATCATCCATACTTGGTTTAAAGCAAAATGTGCCTTGCGAGATTGAAGAAGTGTCGACCCTTTTTGTCTCTTCCCACAACCCTGCTTGCGCACCTGAAAATAAACAGCTGAGTCTGCAATGATTGCAAACATGAAATACTTTTATGGAAATCGCGATTACAAACTGACCGTGTAGAGTTAACAGATAAGGCTTTTTGTTCAAATATAAGTAATATTGCATTTGCCTGGTGCGACACTAGTTTTTGATGACCTAAACCGTAGAAAGTTATTCTTTTGTAAATATATACATATTCACTGTCATTCGAGATTTAAACCGGCTTTTTCCAAATATGCAACAGACAACCGAAACGCACGCTGCAGTGAAACAACAAAATTATTCTACTGTATTATCCTCTTTAGATGTATGACTTTGAAAACAGCAGTCACAAAGAAATGTTTCTTTGCATTTCAAGGCCAAACATTTTAATTCTCCCTTTTTGTGCAAGAGGGCTTACTGCTAAAACGAAATCATAAAATAGGACAGATGAACTTTTCTATGTCTGCAGCAATTTTCCTTAGGTCAGTCAACCATTCCACAAATGGTGAATTCAATTTTATTTGGCTTAGTTTTTTCTAGGTAAGGCTGTTGATGTGTCTGAGCGAATTAAACGAGCTGTGCATTCCAATGAACTTTTGTAGGTAATTGGAAACACAGAACCAAGGACTTTGCCTTTTTCCACGAAGAGTAAGGCAAGAAAAGCGTATTGCAATGTGAGAAGATCATCTTCCGGGTACTCTCCTATCCGTATCACGTTTCTCTACCCAAGCACCCGCTGGCGCCAGCATCAGGGAAAGCGGACTGCCGCTGCTTTACAAACAATAAGCCCGAGATTCCGACAACTTAAAATTCTTCAGATACAAGCCAGTTGTGCTCCTCCCCTCTAGAGGTGTTATCAACTGGAGTTAGACAAGTTGCTCAGATCCATAAAGGTCTTCCGATTTCTTGTAAATTATAATCTATGGAGATTCAACGCAGGAAGTTCGATTTTAGCCCAAAACTGAGCTTACGGTTTGTAAATGCTTCAAAGACTGATTTACGTTCTGCTGTATAGTGCGTGGGCGTAGCGGTCAGTTGGTTGCCAAGAATGTTATCAGAAATATAATCTGCAAAGCAACAAACCGATCCATGGCATAAACCGTCAGCATCAACAGGTCGTTGTTTGTGGTGAAGCAACAAACGAGCTTGTTACTTTCGTAAACTTCTATTTTGCCATGAGCTAGCATATCCTTTCGAAAGTTACATTTAAACGCTATCTCCATGTTTTCTCACTAGGCAAATGCTTTCAAAAATCATAGCCCACTGCAAAGTGAAATGTGAACTTCGGTTGATCCTGCGAGAAAAGCATGTTTGACTATTTGATGAAACAACCTTATTGTATTCAAACTAATATAAACACTTCTTGTGACATTAAAAAGAGGTTGACAAAAAACGAGGAAATAACTACCTGCGGGAGTCGATCTGCCAACAGAGGTACATTATTGCATGCATCGCGCTGAGGAACTAAGGGCAGAATCATTGTGGTCATACCTATCTTACAAGGAAAGAATCGTTCAAGCAGTTGCAAACTTCTCTCTCTGTTAGGTTAGTATAATGTGTGCAGAAAGTATGCACGAAGCTAGTGTCATCTCAAGAATTTCGCAAGTAAAGTTAGTTGAGTTCTGCGGTTTTCTACAAAAAACATTCGCACCAGACAGAAATTAGCGAGGCCTGTTGCAATCTTTTCCATTAACCTTTGTTACATGGCGCGCAAGCGAAGTGCCGCGTCTGTAAAAACAAAGCTAAAGTTCTCATCAACCTGTTTAATTTTTTGCGCGTTTGATCCCCGGGCGGGGTGGGTTGCGTCGTGAAGCCCATCATCCCTCTTTGCCAAGCGCCGGCACATTATGACGACTCTGCAAAGCGCTTGATTCGATTACCAGAAGAAACGGAGAATTTGCTCAATTTCTCGCAGCTTCAGGCCCAGACGAGCTTCACGCCGGCCACGCGTTGAACGCGTCGGGGATTCCGCAAATGACAAAATCACGAAGTGAGCGACCTTTTCACCTTCGGAGGAATCCACTGCCTGCAAAGCTTTCTTTCGTAGTCAAGGAGATGGTGGCGCAGAATAACAGGGACTGTTCACGTTGGATACTGGCTCTGGCTGCCTTGAGCTGTTAGCCAAGCAGTCATCGCGCGGCCTCAACTGCTGGCTCAACACGTCTGACAAGCTCAAAATGATAATTGACTGATCTTCGAAAGGTTAATAACCTTGCATCAGTCACTTGACGTCGGCAAGACGTATCACAGGTAGAGCGAAGCAAGTGATTACCATCTTGATGCCCCTGATGCACAGGAGGATTTTTCACGCAAAGGACTCATCGACTGGGCAAGAACAAATAAATGTGACTGATGGTTTCAAACCAGTTGGTAAATCATCGAAAGACCAGCTCGTGGCCTTTCGTTTATTTCATTTCATCTGCTTCGTTGCTGGTAGGTCTAGAGTTCGACTCCGCGCCGTAGTAACTTAGTATTGCGGCGTTCTTGGCTGGCGCAGAATATGCATAAGATTTGCGTGGACAATCTTGCATTTGTTGTATTCATTGTGTTGTACTTTTGTCTCTGTGTTAGGGATACCATGTCTGAAGAGAAAATATTCGTGACAGTCTCAATGGCTCCTTTTCGCAGCAACAGACAAGCGCTACACGGCATATTTCAGTATGTTCTTACAATTACCAAGCCACCGCAAAAGTTGAAGTTTTCATCTTCAACGCACATGCACACTGTTTCAAGTTAAACATAATTTACTAACTGTCAAAATTCCGGACATTAGAGCATTTTATAAAATTATTTCCGGACACAAATTTTAACAGAAGTTCCGGACATGTCGGGGAAATTCCGGACGTATGACAACCTTACTCTATGGTTGCTGCAATTGCGCATGTCAATCATACAAAAATACAAAGCTTGACTTTTGTACAGCGAAAAATTCAGCTAAGAACTATGCTTTTGATAAAACATGTAAACTATTTGTTTGCTGCATTAATAATAACATTTTTTATATCAGCGACGCAGTCACACCAAAGCAGGACTGCGTTGTCGCAGCTTTTCTTTGAAAATCCACCGCTGTTTCAAGACAACAGCACTCGTCTTCAATATTTCAAAGAGTATCAAATAAATGTTTGTGATTATGTGAAATTTCAAATGAATTAAAAGAACATTTACTTACAACAAACAATCGTTGGGAATATTTTCTTACAGTTTTGTATTTTTGTTTCAAAATGATATTATGATAAAAAAGTGCAGCTGTTTGTCGCTCTTTCAAATTATGCATGCTTGCAAAAAAATCAGGATTATGTCTGTGCTTCGTATTTGACACAAAAGCGAGATTGTGCTTATATGTGGCAAAAATTCAACACAAACTCTGAAAAGCTGCTAATGTAAGATTGTAGCAAGTATTGGATATATTCCTAACCCTGCTCAGAAATCCTTATTTTAGTATACGCGTCAGTAAAAGCAGGGTATAATGCTGTCCATAATTTGCATACGCCTTCCTGGGACACGCGACATCCGTTATCTCCAGACCAGACTATTTTTTACTTCCGTATGTGCATTGTTAATCACTTTCGCAACAAAATTTTTTCTTCCCAGCGAAGCGTACATATCATATAAATTTTAGGCAGGATACCACTAAAAAAAGGATTTTTCAGAGAGATTTTTTGCTTGTGCTTCGAAAACGTCATGCACGTGTTAGATCCGTTGTTTTCAGATCAAGTCATGGTATTGGAAGACTCATCACATAAGGTATTGGTGGTCATATCTGGCCAAACAGGTTTTGCACTTAAAATTGCATAGAAATGTTAACTTAGAAAAGTGTCCAAACTTGTCTAAACATCAGGTGTCCCTGCGTAGTAGTATCCATACATCCTATATACTGTATAGGCTTTCAGGGACATTTTCGTAAAATAACTCTGGCACTATTTAATTTGTCTCTGAAAATCATGAACAGTCATGGAAGCACAGGTTTCTAACATTTTTCTATGTATGTGAAATTAACAAAAGAAAACGCCTCTGGGTAGGGGACGACCCATGATTCCTGAGTAGTGTTTTAAGGGATTTCCAATTTTAATAAAACGTTTTTCAACAGGCTATCATTGATCCACTTGACTATTTTCAAAGAAAAAGTAACTGCATGGCAGTCTTGGGAGCTGATTATGGCGTTGAGAGGTTTGAACAGTTTTAACTTCGGAAAACCGAATTAATTAAAGTTGAAACACTTGCGGTTGTTCCATTACGAACCTAACACTTTGTGGTTCATTAACGACAGAAAATGCGGTTTTACTCTGTTGCCTCCACTTCATTTTTATCAAACTATTGTTGTTTGTTCACCTTACCCATTTCAGCTGGTAATCCCAATATTAATGACAATGGTGTTTTAATTCACTTCGTTTCTTTTACGTTTTTACTGCAATATCAAGGGTTGTTGGGTCTTCACTGCGATTCTACATTGCCTAATTACAGTAGCTGTTATTTATGAAGACTTGGAGTTGATTTATTGATGCAGCTGCAGCATGCGCAAAACGTTTAAGCGCACTAAGCTTTGCAGAAGCAGTGGAAGAGGAACTGGTGCTCGTGAGTCAGTAGGGACGCGCGCATCTAAATAACCAAAGGTTCAACTGAATGAGCATGGTGGCGGGTTTTCTTTGCCCAACTTTATTCTCGCTTTATCAAAGGTGAAGTCACGCACTTTTGAGTAGGCTCCACAACACCCACATGCAAACACAACATTTCCGATGGAAAAACTGAACTCTTGACACGACAATTCGCGGTTTTGTCTGGCGCCCTTTCATTGGAATGTTGCAACATCAAGTTTGGCCGCAAACAGTTAGCTTTCCTCGGTAAATTCTCCTCGTAATCAAAAACCTCAGTTCAGCTTTCCCAAGACATCGAGGTATTCGTGGACATGTTGCGGTTGTATCTGCGGCTGCGATTGGGAATAGGCTCGAAATTTTTGGGAAATAATGTTCAACGTTACAACAACAAGTTCAAGATAAGGCATTTGCGTGTGGACTAATGAGTCTTGGCGAATAAAAATGGCATATTGATCGAGTCGTGCGAAGGTAACAGACATGCAAGTTGTTGGGTGTTGTTTTTGGGCCATTTATTTCAGCCCGCTGTTTCAAGTTCCCGAGGATATTTTCAAAGGAATCGGGCTATTTGTGCTGAAACTTTGGCGACAAATATGGAGGCATATATCGAAATGCCAAACTAGCAACCGGAAAAATACAGTTTCATATCAAGCCACTCAAAATCTACTGTTGATGTAGCAGCATTTGCCTTTCTGATTGCTAGTCAAGAGAGCTTTCAGAAAGAAAGAAAGTCTTTGGCGACTGATCCATAATAATGATACACCAAAATGAACCTCTTTTACCAGCAAACATCCTTTTTTGTCCTCAGCAAGCAGTAAGTCGGAAAAGCCGTAAAGAAATTCAGAGAACAGTAAATAAAATTTTCAGGAATGATGTTTTGGAGTTTGAACTTTTGAGTAATGTTTTCTCTAATTTTTTACAACAAAGTGATAAAGTTACTATTTTATAATTTCAATAATTAATTTTCTTTTGTTCTGGAAGTTTTGGCAAGAGCTTCAAGTAATGAGTTTAGGAGCTGCCCGCTTGCTCACATCAAAAACTAGCATGGTAGAATCAACACACAGTCAACTGAATAATCTGATCAAGATGATGCACAGTACAAAGCTTATACATCCTTACTGAAGTTTTATGGCCCGACACATATAAAATACAATTATTGAACTTTACTCTGAATAAAGGCATATCATTTATCTCTAGTGTTTGCTGGTCATCGTAAATAAAAAGCAGCAGTTCAAAAATCTAAGAAAAAACAATTTGAAATGCACTTCTTTGGAGCCACTACCACAAGGGTATCTGCTCAATTACGTCATAAAGGACTGCACAGGTACTCGCACCATGTTTCTGCATAAAATTGCATAAAAGTTTTCCTGGCGTCAGATGAAAGCTATCTGATTTTGAAAAAGAAATATTCCATCACTGTACCACTTGAATCGTCAGACTACTTTTCATCATCAAAACAAATCTATTTATTATGAAAATATAAAAATGTATTTGGTCAAGCCTTTTAAAAAAACAGCAATCTAGCAGATAAGGTCAATTTATCTGCAGTCATTTGGCTTTCCTTCTTTCAAGCAATCGTATTTGGATAAAAACACATGAGCAGAGTCGGTGTAACAAACAAATTAAATCCGTGAAGCCTATGAACAAGCACTGAATTTTCGCCGATGAGCATGCTGCCTTTATTCCAAAATATTGTGAAAAGTGTAGAATCAAACACTGAAGACAAACAAAGTAAGAGATTCATATAATCAGCATCATCAATTTGTTTAATTTAAACGAACGAAACCATGTCTACTCATCTCTCAAGCTTCAAGTTAAAACTAACTTTTACAAATATAAACTAGATTGAATTATCTTGGTGTTATCATTCGCAGATATACTCCATCAAATCACCTCCAAAGTAGATCAACATCATTTTGAAACACTTTGGTAGGAGTTCCATTGTTGATGAAACTAAAAGGACCAAGCTAAACCATAGTTCAAAGGAAATTAGCAGTACAAAAGTTTTAAGTTTAAAAAAAATGATATACTAGTGTATCCGTAGAAGGCAGTAGCTTTTCTTTTTTCTGCTGCTTCACAGTTCACAAATATTGTTTTTTAGAGAAACTAACACCATGTAAAGATAGTTGTTTTTGTGCGACAGAGGATCAGTCATAAAACATGTTTTGACTTTCTCAGTGAAAAAAACTTTGTCTAGGGGCATTCGATCACAAACTTGTTTTGATTAACAACCACTTCCCTGAGGTTGATAAAGTGACAGAAAAAGCAAAAAATTCACCGTGTTTTGGAAGGTCAATAGTTGCACCAAGTTTCCTGACCTTTGCACGAGCTAATGACCTCTTCCCAAAGAGAGAGTTGCCTGCGGTTCAAAAAAAGTAAAGTTCCTTTATTGGTGAGAAAGAGGCAATTTTCATAAAAGCATTTGCAAAAAAGATGACCATAACAAACTTACAAGCAACGAAGATATCTCAATGACTCAAGGCCTCATCTGAAGTCTGAATATCTTTAAGGAAGTCCTATTATTTTACCAATATATGCCGGTATTAGCGGAAAAGCTGAAAATTTGCTTAACAACATTTTCCAAATACACGCCTTTGTAAAGCTTTTCACTTCAGGTTTTTGACAAAAGGTATTTATGCTAAACAAGGGTCTAAACTTACTGTATTTCATGCAAAAAAACGTTCGCTCGCCAGCGAGCGATGTCGAAAGTTCACCTCGGAACAGACGAGTGTGAAACACCTTGTAAGTCGCCGGTTGTCATTTGATGTAACAGGGGAAAAACAGCAATTCGAGTTCAACAGCTTTTCCTCTGCCTCGTCATCGTGTCAACCCGGAAATGCCAATAGGTTAAGTACTACCCTCACAGCCGGTCACACGAGGGTTATCAACCTCACTGCTGCAGTTCCTCACGCTCCAATACCAGGCTTCTTTTGTAGAAGTCAATGGCAAGTCGCAACTCCACATTTTAATTCCTTTGAAGGTAGTTATTTGGGCAGCGACTGCAAATGAAAACAAGCGTTTCTTCTAAAATAAAACCGATGGTTCAACGGCATGTTGCGCATGCACAACCAGTGTGTTTCGCCTATCGCCCCAAATATAAAAGTAAACTCTGGTAAGCTTCCAGTTTCAGTCACGTTTTGCTGATGCGTCAGTAGCCTTTCAAAAAATCCGTTGTTATTCTAAATGAATTTTTAGTGCTGGGAAACAAACAAAAAATTTCGTTTTTAACAGCATTTTTCGTTTTTCAGCTTTCTGCGCCACGTCTCCCCAAACTCTGCCACAATAGGCTTTTGGTTTCGAAATCTCGCATATTTAAAAAATGTTAACCAGTAGATCAGTATGACTTTGGCAATGATGCTGGATGCTTGTTTTCCTTCAGTTATTTCCATGGTTTCTAATGAAGGTGCAATCAGAAGGAGAAGTAATGGTTCTTAAAAGTTTAAACTACTTGACTGAAACGCCAAGTAAATAACTTAGAAACACACACGATGTTTCTCTAACAGTCTGCCTTAAGTCGGTTGTCTTGTTTCATTGCAAGACCTTTCTGAAGCACTTGCAAAACCATTAGAACAATCAAAATTTTTCTTGATGCCGATTGTTGCGGATCAGAGTCGTTTAAACAGCAATCGAAAAGCGGTGCACCGTGTTCTGCGCAGCATCAAACTCAATATTACTTACAGATAAAGAGAGAGAAGTGGCACCTTTTTTACGCCAAACATCAGAATTAAGTGCGTTTTAGCGAGATAGCTTCACGCTGCCACTCGAACACAGACACCGATTGCGTGCATTCTTAAGCGCTTTTCTTTGAGCTTTTGCTTGTTACATTACCAAAAATGACTCAAATCTAAACTCCTCGCTTTTGTCGCACTCAGGCGAGTTGATTCACGTTTACATACACAAACTGTCAATTTCTGACGTGATTCATACGAAGCGTTATTCCCGTGCGCCCCTTGCAAGGACGCAGTTATCGGACGCGGCACCATGACTCGTTCGGAAGCTTGTAACCAGCCGGGGTTTACAAGACGAATTTGGAGCGCAAACAGCAGAAGACCTTTCATCTTGAACCAACGCCCTCCGGGCTGGTGGCCTCTAGAAAGCGCTAAGAAGGTGTAGTTGTGGGGTTAATGAACGAAGCACCGCCGCACGCTGCGACATTTTCACAAGTCTGAAACTTTTATCGACCCATGTTGAAGACTGTGGCAAGTTTCAAGTGATGTTAAGTCCCTCTGTAATGTTGAACATCTGTTAAGAACAGGTGCAAATTGTTGTACCACGTTTTCTCTTGGACAGTGCAGTATGTATGCCTTGTCTGATACATCATTTAATGTCTTTAAGATGGGTATTTCCACCAGAACAGCTCCAGCCTCAAACTGTTTTTTCTGCTATGTTTGATCTCCAAGACACAGTGATAAAGCGGGCGTTTGCCAGTTACTACCAGGTTACGTTATGGCTATTGACACGAGAAAACAACTGATTATCTACAAAGTCCAGGAGGGCTTCGTAAAATGTGTGTAGTTGTTCTTTGCTTGGCTGCCCAAAACTTTGTAGTAAACGTTCGTTTCTTCATATTTTTGTTGGAATATAAATTTTATGCCAAAGTTTAGCAGTGATCCACCTCGAAAATATCCTATATTTCTTATAATCGAGGTACATGTCCAAACTTTCAAAGCATATCTTAACAGAGTTTGCTACAACATTCTTGATCACGAAGTTCAAGAGCGCATCGCGCGCATCATAGGCATCAAGCACTTCTTACTAGTGCAATAGAAGAAAGCAATAAGGGCATACTCACGGAACCCGACTTAAAACTGCATAAAAATTTTGCATTGGTGACTTTTGAAAATGTGGAAATAATGTACTTTGGATTAATTTTTAACAGAGCATGACCTTCTTGCAAAATGTTTCCATATTTGGCAAAGAGACATTTCGATAATGGTGTTTCGCAAACGAATTTTTATGATATAATTTCATCATATGTTATCTAATACAGAGCTTCTCAAACTTTATTGTTTAGCGACCCCATTTCATATAAGGTATTTTTATTTGACCCCCTTCTTGGATAGCTTAGTTGTTAATGATATGTGTAAATATCTCATTACAGCTCTCAATAGGCATTTTGTCAATAGCGAAATCATAAAAATGCCCACAATCCACGAAAGTAACTATACAGTAATGAAACAAGCACGTAATGGAAACAGTAAAGCGAAAAAATTAACAAAAAACAATTCGGTTTATAGAAGCTATCAAGCACATGTAATAGGATGGATGCACTCGATAATTTTTACACAGGTCATCCAACCGTAGATTGATACAAGACAACGCAGGACGAAGGACATTCTCAACTTTTTTCAAAAACGATTGTTTTTTTGACTTGATGTTGTCAATTTTGAGAATACCACTTCATACAAATATCTTGTGCAAAAGTCTAAGAGTTTATGAATGGCTAGATCAGAAATGACTGAGCATTCATTTCTTATTCTTATCCAAAAATGAAATAATCTGTTTAGGAAATTCCAGTTGCAAACTTTTGTCGTTCAATAACACCGCAAAGTCATCCTCGGCATGGCAGGTGTGTGGCCTCCTGAAATTTCAATTGTGTATGGTTTGTGGATCCAACTTTTCCCGAATCAAAGTACAAAGTGTTTCTGAAACTGTGTATGAAGATTTCAACTTTTTAATCTGAAACTACTCCGCTTGGTGAGCTCTCAAAGCAGTCAGCCTACCCTGGTTGATTATTATCATTTGATAGCTCAGGAAGACATCCTAGTAAACAACTGACACCATTTTGCCTCTAAAATGTAGTAGAAATAGATTCACTGCAGTCCTACTTTTAATTTTCTTGTAAAATAACAAAAATTATTATATCTGTTTTGTCAAGCCAATTTGTTTCGCGACCCAAATGGGGTCGCGACCCATAGTTTGAGAAGTCCTGATCTAGTACATACTTCTTTTTGTAGCTTTCTTTTTTATAGCCTGCTTTTGTTGAACTGTAAAACGTGTTTTTTATGTAGAACGGCCAGGCGTAATTGATACGGTGGTTTTAGCGCAGTTTGCCATTACCTGCTCTATCATAGGTGGAGGATTTTGTTTACTTGGTAACAAATGTGCGCCACAGTTCTGAGTAAAATACAGTGAGTGTTTAGTGCAAGAGCTGGCGACACCCTTTGTCTGCTTAAGGCATTCCAAAGTCTTACACTCCTGATGAAACTCTAGGGTTCCTTTGAATATTACGTTAAAAAAGTATGCGTCTGGAAACCTCTGCTAATCAAATTAATTAAAGCTTTCCAAAATGTACGTGTCTGAGGCATTATATCTGGCACGATATAGTAGCAACCAGACATTCAAAAGCAGCAGCGATTGTGTTTTCGAACTCTTTTGAGGTCTTTCATAGTCACTAGAAGTATAGTATTTGAAGTAGTACAGATGATGTCAATGGTAAAAATTTTCGAGGTGTTACATATCGGCACTGCGTTTGACACATTAACCCTTTGCAAGGTGAAGACAAACGGATGTTCCACTATGAGATATATTCAGGCAAAATATAAAAATCAAAATTTCCGCCCCGTTTTTAATAAAAAAATTAGTTTCGTTTCTTTATACTTTTGATCAGAAAGTTGCAGTGTTTATACAGTTTAGCTAATCGCGATTCCATCACGTTTTACGACAAAGTAACACCATTAATCTTTTCAGTCAAATAACGTATGCTGAATAAACTTGTGCAGTTTTGTATTTGAACAGCAATGTGTGCATGATGCAATGACGCTATACGCAAATGTGCTGCGTAGGAAAAAATCCCAAGATGCCTTTTCCGATTTCTCATTTGCAAATGCTTTCTCCACAGCGAAGAAGCCGCGTGCTGGTGAAAGTGCGTTGTTTTTGTGTTTTCTGTCGTTCACCTCCCGGACAAGGGCAAGAACGCCCGTTTTTTCGCAGATAGTCCTTCGGCATTTTTAAACATCTCACATGAATTCGAGCTGCACAGGATGACAGTTCTACAGTTCTAAGGGTAGAGCGTCCCGGGCTGTTCGCCTGCCGAGCTGAATGGAAGAGAAAAAACATGCCGCTCTATCGTCGTCTCGGCGTCTTGCTCACGCGCCGTTACACAACGATAACCTTGCGCGTTGGCCTGATGACCTCACTAAATTTATGAGGTTGTAAATTATGAAGGCAAAAAGACTGGTCATAAACTAGGGACAATGATAGTGGTTGCATGTTTTTGATCTTTCCGAGGAACGTTGTTTGTCGTAGAATATTTATCGCGCGTGACCTAGCGGCAGCCAATCAATTGTCGACCTCATTTTTAAGATAAAACTATTTGAAGACTGAAATGATCAAATGCGAGCAATAAAACTTGCAGAAATTCAAATTGAACTTTTTAGATGTTTATACGAATGGCATCAGTTCCTTTAAATTTCTGCTTGTTTCTTTAATAAACCACAGTTTTCACCGACACATCCAGTTTAACGAAGTAAAAATGTGTTTACACTGCTAGCATGCGCATTAGATACGACTCAGTGTTTCGTCGCTTCAAAACTTGTCAATAGCAGCTATTCTGAACGTAATACACAAAAACTAGCTGCGTTGCTTGAAATCACTGTGCATGGCGCAGAAAGCAAATATTGGAGGTCTAATTCCTGCATTAGTACCTTGAATGGGAATAATTTTTCATGCGGTATTTTTAATTGAAATGATAACACAACGGTTGTAATTGCAAAAGTTATACACTGTAGACCCGATATAACGCGATCCAATATAACGCGGAATCGGATATAACGCGGTTTGAGTATGGACCCCGATTTCATAACTGATTTGCTGCGATACAGTAGCTAACTGATTTGCTGCGATACAAAAATACGTGATGCCATAGCAGCGATCGATACAGCCTTGCAGTGGCTAGAGTGTCAGAACATGGACAAGACTCACATCCTACACTTGAAAGAAATACGAGATTGCAAGGAAAAAGAATAGACAAGCATTGAAGCAGTCAACCTTGGACTCGTTTTTAGTATAAACATCACATTGTCATGGAAATATACGTTCTTGGTCATGACTGTATACCATTTGTTACGCGACTCACTTATAACGCGGTCTGATATTGTGGATCCCGACATCCGCGTTATATCGGGTCTGCAGTGTACTTCTTTGGTAGTCTAGTTCCAATTTTTTGGTTAGCTTATTCAAATATATTCCGTTGAAACTTATTTTAATAACGTCAAGCTAGCATTCCATTGACATGCCGTTTTCGAAACAGTTACGTCATTTCTTTGTTTCTTATCTTGTCCATCAGACGAAACACATTCATTGGAAAAGATGTCATATTCCACAAAGAAGCTGTAACTTATGGATCAAGAAAGAAAATGATGTTATTCTCATTGTGTAGTACATCAAATATCACATGTGCCACCGTCTACGGAGCTTTTTCTTGGTAAATATTGCAATTGTGGCGAGCTGCTACCGCATCGCTTGTGCTTTTTGTTCCTGCAACCTGCATGAAAAGGCGACAAATAATACTTTACAACTCTCGGCCTGGCCCGACCGAGTATCGAATCCAGTCCAATATAAATAGAGGTGTTTGCTCGACCACTCGGCGACTTTGATGAGAAGTTATGGATCATGTAAACACAATAGTTTGATATCTGCTTGTATTTGTATGACACAAGATTGGAATAGAACTAAAGAAAGTGTGACCAACGCATGTGAGCGGGTTCTGGTCCACAGTGGAGCAAAATCACTTTAGAATAATATCGACATCCGTACGGTTGACAAATTAACGCACAAAATACTGTAAATTGAACTTCGAAAGTATTTATGAATAACTACAGGTTTCAAATATTTTCCCCTCACACCAAATTTTGTCTATTTTCAATTTCAAACAGATATTTCAAGAGGATGTTGAGGAATATCATGTCAGAGAAGTACTTTTTTCTTCAGGACATGATTTCATCACTAACTTGAAGAAAAACAGCGGTTATGAAGCAAAATCGCCATCCATGTTTTTACTTAGAATATCTCTCAAGTACAGCCAAAACACAAAAACACAAAAGCGGAATTAAAACTCGTATAAGATGGTTTCAACTGCGTACAAATGTTTTCTTTGTTTTGTTGCTACTTCATTCTTTGGAAATCTTTCTGCATTTTAAGAAATTATCCTTTACAGATCTTTGTTCAGTTCCTTCTGGAAATACAGTAAACCGGATTAAAGCTGTTTTAACCCTAGTAACTCAAAAAATGCTTTAAGGTCTGTGCTTCAAGAAACAATACAACAAATTATTTTTAAAAATTCGTTCAGAATTTGAACTCACAAGCTTGTCTCCCATATGTTTTGAGAAATTTAATATACTGTACAGTATACTGACAGGTATTGTAACATGTGACAGTGAATCATTTTTATGTAGGGCTTTGCTTTTGTTTGTACACACTTTGGCATCTGTGTATTTAAGAATTTAATAAAAGTGGAAGCACCAGTACAACTAAATAATCCCTGAAAGATAAAAAGCACAAAATCCTGTTGAGCATAATGCACACTTCTCTAATTTCTGTGTCATTTCCTATATATTCAATGTTGTACACTAGTGTTTTGAAACTAGTAGTTCATATCTTAAATTCAAATTGCACTTAGCCAACGTATCCCACTGTGCACTGCACGGCCTTTTTATAATTTTACTCAACGTGACATTGAGAATCAATGTAATTATGGCGACATTTTTGTTGAGTGTTCACAAATGCTTTTTCAGCTGTTATCAAAGATTGTGAACTACGCACCTTATATCCCAGCGGTGTATTTTCTGTTTTCTTATTTGGTCCTTGTGTATTACTGCTGCTGTTGAAGCAAGCATGCATGGAAAAAGATAATTTTACCTATCAGATGCATCGGTGTGATTGGATACAGTATGACTGGTGGCAAATTCACAAACCTATGACAATAATAAGCTAATTTTAGGTATAGCTGACTCCTGGGCTTGGCGTTAAACTCCAATCAGTGATAGGACTGCAGTTCTAGAGTTGTGCAGTTTTGGGGAAACTGGGATTCCTTATAGTTGTCATTATTCCCAGGTTCACTCTGATCTGTATAGTCTCTTTCAAGGGCAAACTTAACTCTTTAACCATGCAAGGCAATCAGTGTGGGTATTGGGAACCGATAGGCAGGTGGGAATTTTTCTTCCACTGCAGCAGCCCTTGCAGCTGAACCTGGCCCCAACATACTGTATTGGCCAGGTCTTCCCATGGGAGTCACTAAGGGATGCGAAGCGTGGTCTATTAATGACTGGTCAACTTAGTCACCTAAACCTTTTTCCCGGGCTTGCAATGGAGTTTTAAGCGGTTATCGTCTCTCACCGAAGTTCTGCGGCACACGCAGATATCATGGATGGACATTACAGAATGTGAATCGTGACGAACCCTTTTACATAAGTTCGTTTTCTCGCTGAAAGCGATGGCTGAATCATTCAAGTAAGTTGGTTAGATGTGCCCAGGAAAAATAGACGCAAATTGCGTTTTCTTCATGCTCGCCTTACAACTTGTTTTATCTTTTGCAAACCACCGCTGCAAAAAATAGGAAATTAAAATGAATTTTGCCTTAAGAGAGAGTTTGCACGAACGTGACAAATGAATTGCCCCCAGGTGTTCCATTGCGGAAGTTAGACGAGGAAGAAATAACCTAAGCTGACCTGGTTATAGTACGAGTTGAGAACTCTTATATTTAGCCGAAATCTTTGCTCGAAAATGTAAAGATTGGCAGCTTCGCAAGCCTCGTGCGATATTAAGGCGGTGTTTGGTTTACTAATGGGCGCCAAATAATATTGAATCATCATTTGTCTAGCGCGGCCCGTTTTTCAGATCTAGCCGTCCAGCACCAGCACTGTATATCATTCGCAGGCCATTGTGAGCAAGTAAGGACCTTACGCCGGAGCAATGGGCGGAAGGAATGCACTAGCAACGGTTGAATCTTGTGCGCAAGTGTCGAAAAGTAATCGCCTCGCGACCGCTGACACCTGATCAACAAACACGACAAATGCGTAACCAGGCAGGCTGCTCGTAAACGGAGAATGGGCGCAGGGGCCCGGCTGTAAAGAGAGTGACCGCGTCCTTTCATGGAGCCGAGCACGTGTGATAAATATCCGATTTGCGGCCAGCATAACAAACATGTCGTTTCGTGGCGGTGCAGAAAAAGTAACGATCCTGGGTAAACACGTTTGCGGGAGCCTGGAGCGTCGTTTCTGTACAGAGCAGGGTAAGGAAGTGCTTGGCCAGTGCGAAGGTTAAACGATCGATCCAGATCGGAATAAAACAGCAGATCGTTTGAATTTTAGGAGGGCGTGAAAATAGTCCGAGCACAAGTGCTACACAGTGCGAACAATCTCAACAGGCGCTGTAAACATCCCGCTTGATCGGAAAAAAGTCTAAGAAAACTGTTGCCACCTGCGACCTCGTTAACACTCTTGTCCAAACCGGTGTTACGGGATTCGCAAACAAAGCGATTGTGCGCTCGGTGCGGCTAACGCTCGACCTTTGCCAGACTTTCCCCCAACATAATGTCAGATGCCGCTGGAATGCTTTCATGTCCCTTCCCCGCTATGCAGTAAAACTTTCCCTACATGGGAGACAGTAGGTTATGAAATTTTACCACTTGCAACGATCAGCAACGCACGTCTTTGAATAGTCACCTAAGTGCAGAGGAAGATATTGATGCCAGCATTACGAGTTACATTTCCAAATTCGTATGTTTTTCAGCGGCCAGGGTGAAACTGACCCAGCCCACTCCCTAAACGGAAAGAAATGAGTTTCATAACGATCAAAAACAAACTTGGTCTTATCATAGAGGTTTCAGTGATTTTTTGAGATATTTTGTCAGTAAAGAGCTAAGCAGGCCCTGCTTGAAAACGTCCTCAAAGACGGTATTGCTGATGAATCTGACTCCATTTTAGAAGATAAAGGAATAAAAACTTTGTTTGTTGCAAACGCGTTCTGCGGTAGCAATATCACTCAACTTTATGAGAAAAGACATGAAACGACAATATCAATACGACTGTCCACTGTCATCAAATGTGATGCGTGTATTTTTAGGTTCAGATGTCAAAGCAGCCCTCAGACAAATATCAATTACCGAGTGGGTGTGGTAGCAACGCCGTGGGGATAAATCTTTTCTTAAAACGTGTAAAAAACTATGGTTTCTGCTAGCTCAACCAGCAATAAATTAACTGGATAGATTGGTTGGAGACGAGAGCAGTGGGCGGTTGCCCGGCCGCGAAGCTGTTTGCCTTTCGCCCTTCGTATTTACGAGCTCGTTCGCTCGCAACTGCGAATAAGGCCGAGTAAATTTAGGTAAAGGCCAACAAATTGCTCTTCTCCCGCAGTTAAAGCTGTGCTTTACGATCGGCCTTCACGAAGGTTTCTGCTTGATTCGTTTGTTTTCTGACACCTACCAGCAGCCGCAGCCGAACCAGCTGGCTGCACTTCCCTTACGACATCTTTAAGGTTTGTCTCTTAAATGCTCTTGAAACAAAAGAGGATTAGCAAGAATTTTTGGTGGGTTGGCTCTCAAAACCAAGAAAGAAACACTGTGCTAACATTCGGATGTGGTTCCTGCATTTTGGGCTACGCAAAACAAATTTTCAGCTTTCAGATTTGCGCAAACAAAAAATCTGTATTTGCCTTTACTAAATAGCGTAAATCTTCTCGTTTATCTAAAAAATTTTTTGGGCTGGATCTGGAAGCTAATATCTCTAAGTGACAGCGCTTCAATTAAAAGCTCTAGGTTTGCTGTAACCTTTCGAGGAATTAGCCAAATGGACTCTGCTTTCTTCTTTTTGCGATGATTCAAACTTGCACATATCTGCATTCAAGTAACAAGTCTCCAAAAAGTTGACAAACAAGCCAATCTATCCAGCACATTTTTAATAGGTAATCGGTTGCACGCAACACTACGCATCTCCAGTCCTAAAATCTCAATCTTCAACCCTGAAATCTTATTCAAATTCTATTAGAATAAGATTGTAGGACTGAGGGTGCTAAGCCTTCGTGAAGTCGATTTCCTGTAGAAAAATTTTGCTCGATAGATTCGTTTGTTTGTCACTTTTGTGGGGACTATTTACTTGGTGATAGTACTTCGTCATATTGATGGTGAAGCAAATCTCTGAAAAATTGGATTTCTTATCAAAGCCATTTCATGATTAATGCCCTTCTAAGTACGGCATGTCACGTCGAGGGTGGCTTTGCCGGACAACACTAAACGTTTATTGAGATGATCACGAAAAGCTAAAGCTTACACAAGAGTTAGCGTCACGAATTCGGACACACGTGTGCCGCAGGAATAAATCATAAGGAGTCCCTTGAGCATTGAATCAACCCCGATTGTCAGTGCTAAAGACTTAAGTGCACGCGCTCCGGTTCACGCAGCTTTTTTTACTAATCGTTTTTTTTACCGCCAACCTTAGTCAGTTTTGATGAACCACCATTGCTGTTGGACAGGGATTTTACATCTGCCGCGCTGCTTTAAGACACCTTTGGACGTTTGAGTGAGGATCATGCCCCATGCCGGAGCATTGGTATTGGGCAAAAGTGTTTTAAGGCTCAATAGAGGACAGTTTTTCTTATAAAATGATGTTATAACACGGAAAATTTGATAAAAACTTTCAAGTTCGTCAGTAAGAGGATAAAGCGCAGCGATAAAAGGCGATTTGTACCAAATTTTTGCTTTAAAAATATATCTTTACAAGTTAGGAACAAAGTAATAGTGTTCGTTCAGCGCTTTCTGCTATCCCAGAAACAGTTTTTTGAATCGTTTTATGAATTTCGTCTTTTGTTTTGTCTGAATAAATATGTTATTGTAAATATATTAAATAGATATAAACACAAAAATAAAAGAATATGGATCTTGAACGTCGTTTTCAGTATGCTATGACAATTACTTTAACCAACGTTTTGTTTCGTGAACCCTTGTCAAACAAACGGACTTTCTAAGCTTCGAAAACAAAATATATTTTGCCATTGTCAGCACAGAAAACAAATCTGTGCTGCATTTAAGTCAAATCGCTGTGGCAGATTTTAAGTTTGTAGCTGGATATTTTGTTCAAGCACACTAAGCGAACGAAACTTATATGCGTTCCGTAGCTTACTTAAAAAAGAGACCAAGAACTAATCACCATCTTTTGTCTGCCAGCATGACACCACAAAATTGAAATACAAGAAATTTACTTTCCACGGTCTTTGCCTGAAATTTCCTAAATTTAGAATCAAAACCACTGATTCAAGTAGATATCGGAAGTCGGGAGTGTTTTTGTCGCTCACGCCCGCAATGCGCAACCACCTGCCAAGCACGAGTCCATTAAAAAAGCGCGCTCGTCTGTTGACAGATGCTTTTGACAAACCTGGTTGCGACGCTCGAATCGTGCTGCAAACACAAATAAATGAACCAGACAATACTAATTTCGAAACTACACGCAAATTTTTCAGAAGCAAATGACTTGCCCAAAGTTGCCATTAACAATCATTTTGTGCTTTACTGACGGGTATGGAGAAGAGGTAATGCGTGCGTGGTTTATGTGTGTGTGCGTCGTGTACATCTAGGCGTGTGTCGCCTCCATCTGCAATGTTTCGCTTAATTTTATATGGATGTAGCCATAAACTGCGTGATAAACGAAAGACGAATCGGTAGATTTAACAACTTAAAACTCTGGGTATCCATTTAATCCAAATAGAAAGGCAAGCAATCAATTTCCTCCATTCGATCATAAAGATGGAGCTATCTAGGCAGGCTATATAAAGTGTCATGATATGGCATTGTCTAACTGTACAGAGGTTCTTGAACTTTTTCAGTCGCGCCCGCTTTGGCGTTAGTCATTCATACTCGCGCCTCGTCTAACCTCAAATTCAAACACAAAAAAACAGAACAATTTATTTGCCAATATCCTGCTTTTCAACAACATGTCGCTGCCATATTCGCCCCTCTTACGACTCTTTGACGCCCTTAAAGGGGGCGAACCCCAGTTTAAGAATACAGAGTCTAACGGGTAATATTTGGTAATAATGGAGGATGTCATGGGACAGTTGTGCTAAAATTTAGTAAAAAAACTTTGTGACTTTCATGTAAAGGCTAAAATAGATAACGTTTTGATATGAAAACCTTTCTTTGATACAGAAGTGCATAAGATGAACGCCAAAATGTTTGATTCCATGCAACTATACAACTATTGCAGGCAAGTACTTTAATAAATGTGTTGCTTTATTAAATGCTGCTCTTGCCCGTCTAAAATTGGCACAAGAAGAACTGAACTTTTTTAAAATTTTTGTTAATGTTATTCGTATTTCTATTTTTTCTACGTACTTTCTCTCATAGTTTTCGTTTGATACAAGTTGATAATCTTTGTTGTCACTTGCATGACAACAGTCAAGTGCACCCATCAAAACGAACTAAGTGCAGATGAGAGGTAAGAGCAAGATGATCAGGCACTATTCTAAATAGTTAACAGAGCAAGCAGATGACGCTAAACTTGGGTATCAACCAAACAACAAAGAAGGATGATATCCTGAAGCATAAATGATGGATAAACCAGCCATAGCTTCTACAAATGTTCACCATCTTTAGATAAAACAAATTAAACACTTTTTCGGCTCATCAACATAAAATTGTTTTTCTGATGATCGAGCCAGAAACGAATAATCAGGAGTTAGGTTATTTGTATACGATTATCACAGCAAAACATTTGATTGGTCAACGTTCATGACATGATACATTTCGCAAAACTGGATGGTCCTTTCAGTGAATAAGCCCCTTCTGTGCTTTTTATGTGAAAGCTATGTACAGTAAAATATGAAGCATGTGAGATAAATCTTATAACTAAATTTCTCCAAAGTATAGTATAGTGCAGCATATTTACAGATATGTTTCCCTACAACTGTTACACTCTATCTTAAGAGAAAATTGGGTCAACTAAATCCTGTTTGAAAGATATTTTCTGAAGGAATCCCAAGTGAGTATTTGTGTCACTCCTCGCAACCTATCAAGCAAGAGGTTATTTTAACAAACCTTAAAAAGTCGATAAATTTTTAATGTGAAGTTTTTGGTAACTTAACGGTTGACACACATTAAACAACCTTGAAAGCCTTTTTTTATAAAGCGACCAAGTAACCACGCCTGGGAGGCAGAAAAGGATCTGGGCAAGACAAATTCTCCAAAACTTATGTTAGCATGGGTCCTGGTCGATGAAAAAGTTTTATCAACTTTTACAAATCGTTATTACGTGAAACTATTGCTGGAAAGGAAGTAAAGAAAGACAAAGCAACAAAGCAATCGCAAACTCTGTTCCTTGTTTTTCAACTGATTAAAACAAGAGATGCAAGGGCTTGAATGACTGTAGCTTGCATAAACACGAATGTTTTTCAATTTCAACCAACCGGTCAACCGCCAAGCTTGGAATTTAAATAGTTCTGGTCACTGTTGTGCCAGAGCAGTAAAACACAGGCGCCGAGTTTTAGCGCCCGCTGACCACCAGAGCCGCCACTTTTACCACCGGCGAGAGGACAGTGCGAGCAGTTAACGGCGCTGTGGGGAGGTCACCATAAAGTTGCCTGATGAACTCACAAATGGCCAAAACCATTGTGCGAACAAACAGCTTTCGTTTACGACTAAAACAGTCAGGAATTTCTGACGTAGTCCTCGTAAAAATAAAACTTTCACTGGCGTACCTGTAGCTAAAGTGCTACATCCGCTCAAGTGACCACAAAAGCTGAATAAAAATGTTTCGCATCTTAAAGATTCTTTGGAATCTAAGAGGTTGTTCTGCTAATTTGTCCAGCAGCAATAGCGGCTCAAAAAAGATTTGATATTGCGTCGCAAGTGGTCACCGGAAGGTAACGTCTTGTTTGCTTTCGGGGCAGCTTGCCACATGTGCGAGAGCACACCTGCTGCTGTTGGGTGTTGGTTTGCTTGGTTGCAGAATCGTGCTGCCATTTCCGAGCAAACAAATGTTTGCGGTTTGAACTGTACGCACAATAAGTTTGCGGGGCAGTGGTTGACAAACAGCGATAAACAATGGAGCCCAACACCTCGGCTGTTACACGCATTAACACCTCGTAAGCAAGCCTGGAAAAGTAAATGAGACGGCAGCAACATTCCGTAGTTCCAATTTATCACAAACGAATGTAACAGAGTAGTTCCTTCTGCAAACGATGTCTCCTAAGACAAACGTAAAGCAATAAGAGATTCGGACAGACAAGGGTTACCAAAAACAGATCAACTGTAACAAGTGCTTACCGCAAACTGCGGTTTTGAATTCACTTACACCGGATAGATGCCTCAGTTTTATTTTGCTCTGACCCTACAACTTTGGGTAGCAATCCAAAAGTTTTGAAACAAAAACATCTAACAGAGCATTGCTGGGGTGAAAAACATAATGTTGACATATATTTTCTACATTGTTCGATTATTCGCTGCAAACATTTCAGATGTTTGTTATATTTTACAGTTAAGTTCAACAGGATTTCACGAAATCATTTTTGATGCATTGCTGGAAATGATTCGTTTGTAAATGTGCTGATCTTGGACTTGTGTTCACTTCACATAACAAAACCTTGCCACAGCGAACAAAAATGCTTTGACCATTTCTTATTCCGTCTGCAGGAAACGTCAATGCCGGACTTAGGCGTGTGCGTTGTGTGCGGTCGCAAACACGCTTCCACATAAATGTGTAATTTAGACTTTTCTTTGTTTAACGTCTAGCGCAGAGACGACTCTGCGGTTATACCTCGTGCTCATGATCAGCAACTGCAGCGGAGAAAGATCATTTGGCAAACGGAAATTTATCAAACACAGGCTGCGAACAACGATGACGCAAGAACGCCCAAATGATCTTATACTGACGAGCATTGAACATGACATCTTGCGACAAATTAACTTCGACGATGTCATCAGTGACGTTGCCCACGCCAAAGCTCGTAAAGTTCCAGGTCTCCTTTAAACATAGTATATGATTCCGTCTCAATGTGTGTGTGTAATTTTCAGTCATCTTGTCAGTTCAAAGTCTGAAAGTATTAACATGGAAAAGGAGCCTCCAGATGGCTTTGCGCACACAGGCCTCCACAAATCAAAATCCGGGACTGGGTAACGTTTACAGTTGCCATTTCGTGTGACAGCTTTTCGTAACTCTCATTTCATCTACAGATTATATTTTAGTTTATATTCTACCCAGCACGAAATTCTTCGCATAACTTCATAAACAGCATCATGCACAGCTACAAAAAACGATAAATGCTGACTTTTGCACAAGTAAACCCTTGACACTATGCAACATTTTTTCCATCAGCGCTTGTGGAGCTTTCCTACGGTCGATTTCGTTGGGGCGGGCGTAATTGCGACGATTACGAATGTCAAGAGGAAAGGCGAGCGCGTGTAAAACCCTTATGTCTGCTTGTCATTCGGATTGAGAGGAGGCGCCGAAACAATTTGCTTCTTGCCCAGTTCAGGCCGGCACGTGTTAACAGTCCCCTTGACCCTCTTAAACCATCGAGTCTCTCGAATACGTCGGGGATTGGCAGGATTTGTTCACAGGGATTTCAAACCGAAAGATGTTTCGTCGAATTATTGAACAGAAGAGCAGATGAATCCGGATGCTTTCTCTCCAAATTAATTTTTTTGTACAGGAGTTAATTATGATATATCGGCCAGAAAGCCATCTTTTCGGCCGTTTCAGCGAAACCTGTTAGCGCTAACTGATGGAAATGTCACTTCCGGAATGTTTTGACGATTTAGCTTCGTGTGATCTTTCGCTCGAAAGGTAAGCAGAAGCGTGACTTCAAACTAAAATTTTCTGTTCTTTATCAAGGGCAGATTTTGAATTAGCTAGTTGCTAGATTTTCCTTTGAGTCGTCTCTGGACGCCTTTTGCGAAAAGCGGGGTTTTGCATAAATATATGCAGTTGTTTCAAGGACATTTTTAGAAAGCAGCTCCAGTTTGTACGTCGGCGCGCGCTCCACACTTTGAACACGAACACGGCATCACACTTCAGCCCCGGATTTCGAGCAAGTGCTTTTGTCGTTTTTCGCATGAGAAAGATTTCTCTTTCGCTGGCGACAAACTGTTCAACACAAGAGCTGTCTGTTATGCGGCGAAGCAGGGTTCCGGTTGCAAAGTCACAATTAACGCAAAGCATTTGCAATCTCGATCGGCGCAAAACGGCGCGCCTGCGTATTAGCAGTCTAATTTGTCGCTTGCACACAAGCAAATTGCCGTGCACTTGACTGCCTTTTCATCTGCCACGTTATCGGTGCGTCGTTAAGTCTTAATTAATTCGGAAGTGCGGCGTGCTTATTCGGGCGCGCAGCGCGGCAGTCAATCATTCTAATCTACGTCGATCACGCACGTCGACGTGCTGCCGGCCTCTGCAACGGTCGCGTATTAGCTGGCCAAATATCAACCCAGCGGCACAGCGCGTAAGTTCTTGCTTTGACTGAGAGCTGTTATTAGTGCCCCCCGATCACTGCCGTTTTTACACAGCAACGATTTTCTAATTACGTAAGCGTACACAAATGGACGGTTGCAAATGTATGTGCAAGCGCTTTGTTCTAAATCAAGATGAAATTTAGAAGGCGAAGTACGCAGTTGATGAAGGATTGCAGAGTAGTTTAAGCCCACTGCGTCGCAATGGTACCTTTCCTATTTTTGCCAGTACTTTCTAAAGGGATACGTTGGACGAGTTTGACATTGGGATCAAACAACAAAAACTATTATTTTGACACGAAACGTTCCAGACTTAGACAGTGACTGTGTTGGTGACAGACCTTAAAAAGCTGCGTCATGAGGACACATGTTTGAAATGAGGCCAAGTAAAAACATACATCTACAAACAGACAATGTAAACAAGTAAAACTGTCAGTAAAATCTAATCAGAATATATTCTAACTTGTTATCACACGAGTTAGTTTTGAGGACCGCTGTGCACAAACTGGCTTTCGCGCAAAGAAAATCAAAATTAAGCCACATATTTAGCTTAGTTGCTGCTTTTACTAAGTAAAAAGTGTTTGAAGGAAAAAGAAACTTAAAAAAAGGCTTTAAGGTTTTCGCCTCAGTCAGATCACGTAAAATCGTTTCTTTCTATAGATTTATGTGTCTATTGACAAGCATAAACTGTTTTGCGCATTTTAGACAATCACTGCTTTAGCAGAACGGATCGACTTTTTTACTTAATCTTATGGATGAAAGCCCCAGCAACTTTATAGCTATTCAGCTATTATCAACACTCCACCCATTTTTCGGACGGGCGGATAATCACGCTAAGACGTAAATATATTTTGATGTGTGTGGCTGCATTCTTCGATTACGTCCAGTATTTCACATACAATTAAAAAGAGTATGGCTGGTAATCCCAAATACTTGTGCTTCAAATCTACAGTTTGTGCAAACTGATTTCCTCATGAATACTTGTACCATTTTCATTGAAATTCACGTTGTCGCACAAACGCTTAAACAGAGGCCTGTCCAGTGGTATGGCTGCGGGGACAAACTCCCTGCAAGTGTCAGAACAAAACGTCTTTTTTCACATGCGAAAAACCTGTATGATGTTTTCAATGTTCACAATCATGGGCTGACGAGACGCGGAGTCTGTGGCGGACAATCGTTTGGCAGCTGCCTTGCCCAAAAACGATGAGCTTATTTTGGTCTTTGAAAAATATACCTGTCCCAAGCCACATTTTTGATAGCACAATTTCCCTGGGCCTATCACAAGGTTTTGACGCTTGAACCTTCACTGAAAAAGTTGTTTGACCACTTTTCCATACGGCTGTTAAATAAAGGTAAGTTTTTTGTTATTAAACTATGTCACGCAAAAGATCTTAAGTTTTTTTATCAAAAAAGCTGCATAACGATAAACGTCAGCATTGTTCCCTCTAAGAAATGTTACACTTAGGTTCAGCAAATGTTTGTTTCAGTGAGCATGAATATTTTAAGGCGGAGATGACAGAGTTCTATATGAATTAAATACTTCGTGAATTATTAGAATAAGTATGAAATCTTATCAAAATACGAACAAATTACACATTTAATCCAAATGACGTCTCCTTCTTTTCGTGCTTTTGTGATGTCTGAAGTGTTGGAAGTGCGCGATGATGAAATTCCACTGCGCAAATGGTCTGGTGGCATTGAGAATTTGCGCAACATTGAATGCCAGACTTGATAATCGTGCGTTCTGTGAACAGTATACAAGAGTTTGACTCACGATCACGGTAGAAAAGCCAGCAACAATCATTGCAGGGCACAAGCGAAAATTATGGAGTGAGCATACAGGGCATACTTTTACATCCGTGGCATGCATTGTCTGACAGATGTGTTATCGAAGCCCGTAAGTTTTGAGATCTATAAAAAAAAGTTTGATGTGGTCGTCTTGGTTCCTGCACTTGTTTTCACAAATCGACTCTAAATTATTTATGATCTTAATTATTTTTCTCACTTCTCTGAGAAGTCAACGCATTGCTTCAAGTCTCATGTTTTATTTGACATACTGTAAATTTACCTTTCAAAAGTATTGCCATCCATTTCACGACGTCATGCTTCAGTGGATAGAAGAAAAATTACCTCAACGGCTTTGCCTGTGAAAATTTTATAAATTTGACAACACTGTCCGACTGCTGCTGTGCTAAAGGAAGGAAATTGATTCAGAACAATTGCCACAGAGGCAATCGTCATCTTGTTCACTGAAGCACCAACAATATTTGAAACATACATTTTCTTCATCAGCCGCATCGCAGTTTATTTACGAAATTGTACTTGGTTCAAACAAAACGGTAACTGGTGCCCGCGTTGATGTGTCATTGTGGGATTTATTTAATTATTCTCCACGATTTTGCGCGGCAAAAAGGTACTCAAGAAATTATTGGTTGAGGTCTAAAAGAATCTCAAATATTATCAGCAAAAGAAAATACAGCATTACTTCAAAGAGTCCAAGAAAGAAAAGTTTAGGTGTTGAAACATTCATATTACATAATTGGTAATTTCCCTGATCATCCTTTGCTCCTAGCAAACAGATTGCATTTACCTGCGTTCGTAAATAAATTATTTTTTTATTTTTTTGTCCTGTTTCGACCTTAACATGAAATACTAAAATTTTGAAAGCTTTGTTCACTCGTAGGTGAAGAGAAGCAGGGAGCAACACCATTTACATAAAATCTTACTACTCAGTATGTCACCGTGACCAAACTCATGAGGGTCGCTCATTCTTTTTGTTGCAAGCAGCTCATTTCATTGATAGAGAAGGCTTTTGAATCAAATCTGCATAAGAAAACGATATATGTAGTAGGTTTGCTTTTGATCGTGTTTTGTAAACTTTAACCGTTCAAACTTTTATGAGTGCCTTTCAAAACTCCCACACCGGGAAGAGACAGTTTCCGAACGGCAGGCCCGCATGTGGCGGTTTATACTAGTTTGCGAATTTTTTCTGTGCAATGCTTGGTTTTCAAAAAACACCACCTCTCGCAAACTCTCCACTTATACAAAGCCAAACGAAAAAAGTAATGGATAGAAGCAGGCCTGTAATGAGGGAGGCGCAGGGGGCGAAATCCCCCCTAGGAAAATCCCCCTAGGAAAATGTTCGTCCTCCCTGGAAAAACGTGTTGGATATAGTTTGAAACTATTGGACAAAGTTAAAAAAATCTGGTACCCTCTCAGAAAAATTTTCGCCCCTCCTGGTGTCCCAAGCTGGTTACGGGCCTGGATAGAAGTATGTCTTAAGTGCACACCTTTGAAATAATATCACCGCTCGCAACGGTTGCACCGTAAATTTTCTAAATTTTTGCCAATGCATTTTGACAGTGACAAGTATCAGAAAATCAAAAACAGAAACTACGGTACTCCAGACTAAATAAGTAAGCCCTACCACATAGAAAAAGATATAACAAATGTAGCAATTGGATTTGTTATTTCTAAAACAAGTTTTCTTTTCACCAGTATTCTTGGTGAACTGTACAAACTATGTTCTTCGAAAACGTACTGTATGTGTTGCTGGTTGCACAGCTCTCAATCAACTGCTTCCTTGGTGGAAAGTCTGCATGCCAACACATAACGCCATGTTGATATTCTTACAGTTCTAAAGCTATGACGATGCTTTGGATCGGAATTTGCCATTACAGAATGATTCTTGCTACTGTCTTCGATCAGTTATTGTGTAGAAAATAGAAAAAAATTTTGTGTGCCATTAGCAAAAAGGTTGTGATACACTTCGGTGATGTCGTCAACGCCCGGTTGGTATAAACGTGATGAGATTAATGCCTGTAATTAAAACTTTCCAAGAAAACGTAAATTTAGGAAGATACAAAATAAAGGAATCTTTCTTTGAATTTTAGCACCGCGGCTGTTTCTTGAACACGTCCTTTGCCTCAACTTTTCAAATGCAAACGTCATTATTCAGGCATTTTGGGCAGTTATCATGAAGTCTCTGTTGCTTGTTTAGCCTTAAAATGGTTGTGGTGGTTCTTTACATGAAAGAGATTATCCTCTACTGACAAGCTTGCTGTGTTTTGGTGTGATTGAGCAAATGCATTATTTCCGCAGGAGGGCGCACGAAAGCAAATTTTGTCAGGAATACATGAAACGTTCGGTTATTGACCCGCTTTGAACGGAAACTTTTCTGAACGAAACAATACCACGACAAGGGTAAATAAAAGCACTAGAAGAAAAGGTGACTGAGTCGGTAGCAGTTTTTAGAAAAACAAACCCAGGCTTTGGAAAAATCAAATATAACGAATATAGCGAATTTGTTCTGAAATTAAAAGGCAAGCAAGTGCTATAAACAGACACCATGCTGTCTCCCATCCTTGCCTTGATTGCGAATCGCGATTAAAAAATGTGAACAACGCTGGATTGTGCCATCAGACTGGCGACGATCAAATGGTCTGTGATCACTGAGGTGTCAAGGCTGCCTTTCATCGCTCTCCTTGCTGCGTTCATTGGCGATTGGCTTCTTGTGCACTGCAGTTGGATAAAAGAGTGTCAAGTGACAAGCAAAAGGTTACAAAAGGTGTGCAATTTGTTGTACAGGCCGCTGTCAGCCCATCATCACCCGCACGCGACGTGCAGGAAACAAAGTAATGATTTCTTGCACTACAGCGACGTGCCTGAACACCTTTTCATTTGCGAGCACAGCCTCCTCAAACAGCGGGTCATGGCTGGTTACAAAGCGGAGTTCAGGTTTATTCTTTTTCTGCACCCACTTCAAATAGATTGCTTGCCTACACAATATAAAAAACCTACGCGGTACTGCCCATGAATCTCACTTCCAAGTGATCAACAAGTCTCAGAAAACCACAGATCAGTTGTAACATTCTGATGCCGGTCAAGAAGTTTGAATTGAACGGGTGCAGGTAGCATGAAAACACTTTTCCCAGATTTCAACAACAATCAAATCGCTGTCTTGCTTGCATTTTGCTACACTTTGTGTTGGGGACATTTCCAATGAGACTCATGAGGACCTCGACTTAAACCTCACTTCTGATCGTTGAAAGCGAACAATAACCCGCTGTTTATCGATTGGTCATAATTTTCTGATTGAAGCCATTTTGCCTGCATCCATAGTTTGATTCTTGACGCTTTCCGCGGTTGCGGTTGGAATGAGCTGATTAAAGGCTGATGCAAATTAGAAAGAAAAGGAAACGTGAGCTGCTTTTCGTGCGTCAACTGCACACGCGACCGACAAAACATAAACAAGCACTACAAGTGTTTGACAAAGTCAGCGAGAAAGCACGAAGAAGTGCTGAGAACGAAAAATGGCGAGGGAAAAAAGTGGCCCGCCGGGATTCGCCGATGCAGGCAGGAAAAAAGGACCTGCGAAAGCGAAAGACAAGAAAAATTACAGCTTACGCGGACGATCGCTTCGCGAGATGGTTGTCTTTGGAAGGCCGCGAAACTGAAAGGTTACGAATTCTGTGCAGTCGCGGTGACAAAGGTTCCTTCGATTGTCAGCAAATTTCATTCACACGCTTTAGTGGCGCGAAGCATTTTTTCACAAGTCAAAACTTTTTCGTATGAAATCGAAAACGTTTCCTAAAATGAGCCCTTTCGTTGCTGAACATTTTGGTATATTGCTATCAGCTGCTTGAAACTGATCCAGACGATCAGTGTATTCCTGATGCAATCGGAGGCGCTTGGGTTTCTTCGTTAGGTTATAAGATCATGTTTTGTTAAGAACTGCTTCATAATCAGCATCATGGTCACGCGAAGTGGTTTTGATCCGCAGAAAGATAACTCAAGAAAACAGCAAGTCGCCGTAACAAGACAAGTGAAACTGAACGACAAGCTTATAGAGGTGCGACCGCCGAGAACTGTTCAGACGGCTTTTTGAAATCGAGCCGAAAGGGTCGTCTTGTCCTCTGCTGGCAGGGCAGATGGAAGCCAGCACTCCAACCGCGATAGTATCATGCAGCGTACTTTTGCTCAGTGACAGATGATATCAGGCACATACGAGCGTGTGAAACTGGAAGATTAATCATAAACGAATAAATCAGCGCATTATTGGAGGGTGAAACTTCACATATATTGGCAGATGCACAGAAAGGTTGTGACTAGATAGTTTGTGTTTAGATTGCTCGGAATGAAAAGTTTTAACAGATATGATGAACGTAGTAGTTGATTGATAAACCTCACTGCTGCAAACCTATCTAATTAACCCATTTTTTTAATTTTGAACTTGTTCTTTAATACTGACGAAGTTGCTGTCAGCGTCAAATCATTTTACCAGGACCAAGCATTCCGCTATCGCTACCTACGAGCTGCGAATTTCTATCACAAAGTTTTTCTTGATTAACGCCAATGTATTGAGTGTTTGCCGTAAAAGCATCTATTCTATTTTCGTATGATTAGCTCTACCATACAGATTGGCACTACTGTACTTAAAGCAAACTTTGAACTTTGCTTTTAAAACAGGCCGTACTGTAGTTGAGGCCCAGTGTCAAGAATTTCGATGTTTTTGATCAGACCGACACTGTTGCTTCCATGAGTCTTATCCGGCTCCAATTTTGAAGACAACAGCCAAGCACGAGTCGCAGTTACCTGACAGAAGGCTTGTTGCACAAAACCTTTGTTTGTGAGATTTTTATCACACTCAACCCTTGTTTGGCAGAGGACATTTCCAATCTCAAAAAATAATAATCTACAGATCTCAATTTTTGAAACAAAAACGGAATGATACAGGAATCTATGAAACCGGGACCAGTATCTCCACTACAAGCAGTGATGTCTGCCTATAGCCACAACGCTCTATTGCCATCAAGACACGGGGCTGAATTCCCATTCCTTCACCCCTCATACATCCCTACAGCTCTGTCGCTTCCACATTGTCCATCATCGCTGATGTTTCCGAAAGGCCCGACGTCTCCCGCTGGCATCGGACCGGGATTTGAACGCGCTATGTGCGGTGCTCAAGTTGCAGATCTGCCGCGTGGAAAATTGGCAGATCCCGACGACAACGAGCCTGATGATCCCCATGTAGAACTGGACAATGCCAAATTGTGGGAAGAGTTTCATAAACGAGGAACAGAGATGGTGATCACTAAGACAGGAAGGTGCGTTGTTGCTTATCTTGATATTATCGAATGAGTAGCATTTGTAGATTCTATTTGATATTATCGAATGAGTAGATTCTATTTGAATAAGAGCTGATGATGTCTACTTTGTAGGCGAAATATATACTCTGTAAGACCTTAGTGCCTAATTCTGTGCTGAGAAAGGATTTCTTTCAATAGGCAGAGTAGCATTTGTGTTACATTTTAGAAATAATTTGTAGAAATTTTCGACAAAGCAAGAGGGCTTCGTTCCATACAGGAAATGTGTGATTTCGTCACATGTTTTCCAGTAACCGGATTTTTTGCTGTGTGTATTGCTTGGATTCGTTAGAATATTTACGAAATGGGCCATTGGACTGCAGCTGTTTTACATGCCGGTCATTTGTGGTTTCATAGCGTTGTCTATTTTTTGTACATTTAGCATAACAATGTAAGCCCGCCACTGCGCGTGTAGCTCTGTCTTAAATGCCTGACGCCTGTTGGTGATTTCGAAATGCAATTTATAATTTGGTTGTTGTGGAAAGGTGTTTTGTGAGATTAGGTAGGCCATCAGACAAAAATTTCATGAAAAAGGTCACTCCACGCACAGGAGATGATTTGCTGATTTTTAGCCAGATGATAAACTGAAGCGCCAATGCTCGCTCCGTTGCTCACCGAAAAAGTTTTGAAAAATTTCAGATCAGTTTTAGCCTACAGACAAACCTTAGAAACTCCATACCAACATAATGTTCATTTCATTTTTGTGCGAAAACCTAACTCGCTTTGCCCGAAGGAATGCAAGGCCCCTGACTTACGTCCAAGCTGGAATTTGAGGTCCAGTGTTTGATGCAAGGCGGATCCAAGAGTACTGCTGATCGCAGAACTTCCGCTGTAACTGACTCCTCCGTTGTTCGACCGTGGCCCGTTTCTGCGCCGTTCAAGCAAACTTTGATTAGAATATGGTCGGCGCATCTTCGTATCAAAATCGGAAACAGGCAAAGAGGCACGAGATGTCGAGTGGGGCAAGGTGCGCAAACATCAGCGAAATCTGCGAGTAGGTGTCAGCTGCGTGCTACATTAAGCTTTCTTCGCACTCTGAAACTCACCGGTACGCTGTACACACCTGTTGCGCCACTCCCAGCTCACTGGCCCTTGTAGGCAATATCTTGTTCGTAATATCTTTCTGTGTATTTGTCTCACGAATAACACGTTGGGCCAGGTGCGTTCGTTTAGTTAGGTCGTGCGCCGAGCTGCCGCTATCTGTGGCAGTTTGCATTTGTCGTAGAGACGGTGCATAATATCGGACCGTTTGCGTGCTTCAAGTGTGGTATGCGCACAGAATGCGGGAAAAATGTTTGACTGGGTCAGCGATGCGAACTTACTAGTCATTACGACCTGCGTCTGGTTGTGAACAACACCACTACTTTCTTTGCTACTTTTTCGACGATTCTTCTGCAGCAAGGATGATATTGGGCAAACGCGTGAGTGACCGAGGATGGCTTTTTTGCGAGTGACTGCGGTGATACTGTTTGTCGGTTGCGCTGACTACGCTAACATTGCGCGCCATTTTCGCGGCACTACACGATCGGATCGGTTTTATTGCCGGGCATGAAACTGCGATTCCCGGCCATGTCAAGGCTGGGCCACCGATGACCGATGGAACCGGACGCAATCATTTACCCACGGTCCTTGTGGCTCTGGCGTAGCCACCTCGGTGGTTGCCGAGCAAAACGTATAATTATGAAATCCACAATGGTTATTTGCACCAACAGAAATACAATTAACACGAGGTAACGACGAATGTACTTTTTAACAGAGACAAGTCGTCACGTTTCGCGAGTCGTTCGCGATACCTCGTTAGGACAGAGTAGTTTTACCACAAACGCTAACAAATTGCACGTGGTTTAGTTGCCTAATGGCAATAAACTGAGGGCTGAGCAAATTTTACGGACTTGAACCAGCACGAAATCCACGCACTTGGAGATTTAGTCAAAGCTAATAGCAACGATAATGGTGATAATGCGGTGTGGTTGTTTCCAGCACACAGCAATCAACCAAGTGGACTGTTTGGGTAAATGGACCTCCTGACAAGTCGCGCGACCGCACACGTCCCATGCATTTCAAATAAAAGTATCAGTGACAAGTCATTTGTTGTTGTTTCGTCGCGGCGCCATTTTGGCGGCTGTGTTTATCAACATTTTATTTTTTCTCAGTTTGTACCAATGTTTGATGATGAGTACAATTTTTAGTGATGAATATATGTCTTCGTTGACAAAAGCACAGATTGAAATAAACGTTGCGGACGTTGACTAAACAGTCGACTGATGTTGTTCGATACTTTCGAATTTTTTCAAGTTATCGCCACATGTTTTGACTCTTCAAGATGTCCACAAACAAAAATAATTGTTTTAATAACAGCCACTGCACTCGTTAGTTAAAGTATATTCATTTTGTAAGAAAAAAGTACCTTCTTTTCTTCATTGTTCGTTTTTCCAATTTTTTCAGCTCGTACGTGTTGCCAAGGAAAAGATTTTTTCTTAATTTTACGTTTTCGCAATACGTTCGAAATAAAAATACTTGCAAGAACGTTTAGCTTTCACCAAAAATATTGTGAAGACTTTTGATTTGCAAAACCTACCTTCATCTCACACTGCTATAAAATGTTCGTGGTGTAAACCGGATTGTTGCTCAAACGTATTTATTAACGCAAAAGCAATACACCAAACAAAAAGTGTGTTGTAATTTGTCCAGTTATTTTACTTGCCGAATTAGGCTAAGCAACACGATGACTTTTGGTATATTTCTAATGACAGTTATACAGCGCATCAGGTTCTTTTTGTGTTATCTACCTTTTATCAAGGACGTTGATTTTTCATATGAACTACTGTACTAGAATCAGTTCATGTTTTTCCATCGGTTGAAAGTTTTTGAATTTAAGCAATTGTTGACTCAATACCAATGCAAAAACACAAACCGTATGCATGTCAATTCCGCATTTTTCATAAAACGCACATTTCCCTCATGCGTGTAACGGTTCGCCATTTTTTCCTGTGAAGCGTTTTGATACAGTTCTTTCTTTTAATCTCAAGTATCACAACTTTTAGTTTCAAAACATGACCCCTTTTGCAATGCAAAACTTCCTGTATGTGGTGGATCCTTGCAGTTACAAGTCGAATTTTCTGATTGCTCTCTAGCTAATTTTCAAACACTTGGAGTGCTCGTGTGTCAATGTATGATTGGCTAGCAGGTGAACATCACCACTCGTCACATGAGTGAGTGGGGTTGCGGCAAAGAAAAACGGCTACAGGGTTTTTGGCTTTTGATAGTTGCAGAAAAGTAAACCTCGTTTCTACAGCTTTTTAAGACGCCGAAAACATTTTTGTTACAAAAAGGAAACTGTTTGCACGCGACTTTGGTTAGAAAGGCTCATACTTTTCGAAATGTAGCTTTGCCAGTGGCAAAAAAGTTTTGATGCTTTTAGTTTAGATGATTATCGTCTTCCTTTGTCAGCGATTACGCGAGTGGAAGCGTTTGAGGTGAACAAGTAAATGCAAGACACTAATTAGACCCGAATCAATTCGAGATTCGTCTATCTTGATTAAGTACTAGTAGGAGATGACTTCTGTTTTGTTGCAAATCAAATGTTTTCATCATCACAAAGGAAAACGCACATATGTCTTTTTATTTTGTCGCAACTCTCCGCTACACTCAGGAAAAAAAAATATTGGGAGTGATTTCCTGCGGTGTGTTAATGCGAGACGTCATACCTCCAGGTTTCACACCAAGTTGCTGTTAATGAAAGCGGGGTGCCATTGCTGATGCACTGCCACGCCACGCACTACTACCAAATTTAATGCTGCTCGTCAAAATTTGCTGTTGAGTCATGTAACCCACTTGAATAAAGTCGTCTAAAATGTAATCGGTACCTGGTTATATGGATTGGTCAGAGGAAACAATTTCTTTCTCACACTTCCAATATATTTAAGGGTCCAACTTGCTCACCAAAGTTCACACTTGCGAGGCTAAAATGCGTCGCTGGCAGTTGGGCGAACGATTTGACGCTATTGGAAACAAGTGCAGTTATTAAACCTCTTTGTGGCCGCGACTGCGTTCTCTTTTTAGGATCTGGATGGTGTCGTTTTGCATTTGCTTACTTGGTTTACCAAAAAAACCTTCTCTGCGAAGTTTGAAGTCTGCAGAAAAATGAACCACGCCAATGGTGTTTTGATGATATTTTAATAAATTTCTCATTCAGTTCGGTTAAGAGCATACATTGCATTCAATCAAGATTTCCTGTAATTACTTCAACATTTTCCTACTTCAGTTAGTTTGTTGGTTTCAACAAAGTGGATCAATTAATTTATTTCCTTAACCTCAGATCGTTTTATGCTCTGGATAGAAAACATTTATTTTGTGGAGAAACTATTGTTTAAATTATTTTTGTGTCACTCATTGGCTGTGCTCGTCACACAGTTAAGGCGTTTTTACATAGGTAATATGCAACCTGTTTACATTGACTCTTCTTCAATTACACGTCAGATACTGACGGCGTTAAACTTTGCGTAAACCCGCCGCGGGTGTTATTGAAACGGTTTGATCGGCAAGGTGTAAACTTGTCGATCAAACAGTTGACGCTGACGCGTTCGTTAACTCGATTATTGGTCGTCCAGCAATGTCGGAATGAATTCGACAGAGGAACAAAACGCCAGGGCGTCCGATTAGAAGTGCGAAAAAACGCGGGCGTGTTTGATTTGACACTCTGGCTTTTGTCTGTGCGGGAGGGATTGGCGCCGCGCGGCCTGCGACAGTCGGTTTGCACACTGCGCTTTCGGAAGTAGAATTCCCGGGCGGTGACCATCCGGTTGCAGTGCGTCACAGTCGTGCCCAGCGCCAAAGAAACCGACTGTGCAGAACTGCGCCATTGCATATATAATTTGAGTTCGGCCCATTGTCACTGACTGCGCCAGCATGGCAGAAGATTTGACGAGGTGACAGTGTCATTGTAATGCCCATTGTGCAGTTCCTGAAAGTGAGATGATTCGAGCGTTGTGAGTGACGTTGGGTGCGCAGTGGAAATTGGCTGCCACATGGTGACCCCATTGCAGAACAAAGAAGACCGTTGGTGATGTTACACATTGTTGAGCGTTCCTTTGAATCCTCTGCCACAAAATAGCACGTCGCAAGTTGCATGCAAAGCAACTGCTTCGGTAAGCTGCTTTGGCTTTCCTCATCATCAGCTGAACAAACACTCAAGCCAGGCGTATCGCGGTGTCGAGAATAGCAAAATGTAGCGGATGTCAATGTCAAGCATTATAGGAGATCAAAACCGTGCCACCCGCTGTTAGACGCGACCCTCTGTAGCCCCATAGCTCAAAGCGCGCAAAAATATCCGGGGTGCAATAAACAGCTCAACTTAGCTCTTTTGTATGTTTGTGACCCATTTTCACGGTGCTGTTTGCTGACGTCCACTTTTTGAAAAAGCTGGAGCGTATATTTTTGTCAAACTAAGTCTCGGTAGTTCAACCTCTCTCTGGAAAAGTGACCTGGGGTAACATATACTGTATATGACGTCAAACCAACCGTGAACGTGACAGCAGGTTCTGAGGATTCAAGCAACTGACTAGAGGTTGAAGAAAATCGAGCGTTAGTTTTTTTTATATAAAATTTTGACAATGTCCATTCAAAATCACAGAATGATTATGCTTTGTAACATAATTCTACTTGTTCAGGGTAGTCAGCTCATATTTTGAAGCAGGGATGAAACGTGGCGTGCTGAACAGATAAATGGAAATTTCCTATTTTCACTCTAAGCAGCTTTTTTACCACGCTTCGTTTAGTTTTTTACAACATTTGGTTGGGGCTAGTTGGGGTCATGACCGCGCTGGTATTCCTGATGCGGACATCATGAGGTCGCCGTCATACATAAATCAGTGTGGCAGAAGCTCCGGTGATAATCTTCTCAAAGCAACCTGGTTGGGTCGTGTTCGCACAAATATTTACTGTAGCTGTTTTCAGTTGTGAAACGTTTCAAGTCGTCCATGACGTTATTAATCAGCTCAAAAACTGTAGGAGATACTTCTGCTATTACTTTCGCGTTTATTTGCGAATTTAAAACTTTTTCTGAAATCTAAATAGTAACAATTCGAGTATTAACGTATTTTTTTCAGTTGCAAAAGCCCCATTGATTTTCACGTCCAATGCGTTGAGTGGAATTTGCACTTTCATTATTTGAACAATGCGTATTGCAGGCAGTTAGACTTGACAAAAATCTAGTTTTGAAAACATGTGTTTGTACTTATTGTAAGAACTGACTGCCTGTGGTTCTAATTTCCTGGGTAAAAATCAAAAAATTATTTGCCTGTAATTGAAAGTTTTTGAGCAAAACACGCGGTCACCGTTACGTTGTACCGCGATAACGATTTTAAGGGTCAAGGCCCTTTACATGAAAGAGCGTCATTCGCTTCGTGGTGCTTACGGCAGAGTTGTCTACATGTCAGTTTCGGTGATTTTGGCCTCGATACCCTGTCGAGTTTGTTTTTACCCTTCCTATGAGGTGAGAATTGCCATGGGATGGGCGTCATCTTTGCTGACCTGCTGAGCAGCAACCATTGTCTGCGATTAATCACTTACTGCTGGGCAGATTGAGTCAGACACGGTCAAACAGCCTAGATTTGTCAATGCTGTGGTTCACAATAGGCCTGCTTTTTGGTTGGATGCATCTCGCAAAGGCTGCACGCAACTGCGATTGCTTGGAGCTTTGTCCATACGCGAACCGGTATATTTAATTATTGTTCTAGCAGCTCCAGTGGTAGAAAAACCTGCTCTGGGCTTGAGGTGAAGAAATATTTTAAGTCGATATCGATCCATCATGATGGGTGACTGAAGCTTGCAGCTCAAAATTGTTGCTAAGTTCCCGGGTTTTCACGTGCCTAGCAGGAAAAAATCTCCCCGCTCATTACCTTTGCTCGCAAAGTTGAGGTTGCTACGAAGACTATATGTGTGTTCTTAGCTGATGAGCGGAGCATTAAACCGCCAGTCGTTCGCGAAATCCTGAAATGGGTAGTTAATGTGCTGTGTAGCAGCAGCAGCTAAAGAATAACCGATTGCCCGCGTGGGTGGGTCGTCTAGCTATCGGCATTGCTCAACTAAGTAGCCTGAATCCAGTGTCCTATTTGTCTCCTTCATCCAACCAGTCGTAATCTTTCTGACGCCTGACGCGCATCTGATGCCGCTCAAGCTGTTTGGGGATGCAACAAGAACCACAGCAAATTGTTTGCAAGCGCCCTCATCAAAGTAACGCAGTTTATTTACGCATCCAGCCGAAACATAAGCCTGGTGTCGGCGGACGTTCAAGTCGCCGCTACATATTATGCGTCCAGGTGGTGCCCTAACGAAAGTCTGCAGTTTTTTTCGGCCACTTTTTCTCAAGAAAATGACACCAGTCTGACGCTTGCTGCAAAACAGATATGTTATCCTGCAGCAAAATAACCGCTATTAAACGAACGAAGTGTTTGACGGTGTGTTCGTCCGCTGCCATTGTTTAGAGGTTATGAAAACGCGTTCTTTATATGTATTAATACCTTTTAGGCGATTCCATTTGGAAGATTCAGTTTTCAACGCATACTGTCTTTGTTGAACTCGTGGCGCACAAATAAGCGTATGTACTCTTGACAAATTTATACAATCTTGTTGGCGTTTCGTGCCGTGAACAGCTAAGTATGGGTTTATGCATGCATTGAGCACAACGCACTTGCAGTGTGTATTGCACAAGTTGCCCTCTAAGTGTAGAGTTATAGAAATGGTAGCGTCAGTTGGAGGTGAGGTGTTTAGTGCTCTTGTTTTTTTTTGACAGCTTTCGCTGCAAGTACTTTCCGCCGACCTTTTCCCATACGACTTACATGCACGCTTCTTGTGAACGCATTTACGTCAGATGTTGTCATCCGGCTAGTGACGCGCCAGAACCCAATATTAACTGAACAGTGACAGTCGTAATGTCGCATTAGAGACGGTGGTTCACACGAGAAGAGTTCTTGGGAGCATTATCATTGCGTTTGTTAAACGCCAAAAGGTGCACTAGAGATAATTACTCAGTGCCGTCTTGCCGTGGCTGATGCCTGTACCTGGTGGTTGACGCCAACATGCTCTTGGCTTTCTGGCAGCTTGTAAATAGGTGGAATGCACTCATGTACCGCACTTAAGTTGGATAGCTACCAAAATGTGTTACAGTACATGCCGCTTGTAAAGAGGGTTAAAGAAAAGCATTTCTTGCTTTATTTTGTTCCTTTACAAAGAAATCGTTAAGCTGACACTACAATGTTTCAAAATATTTTTACGCCAACTTGCTAGTGTTATTCAGAGCGCTGTGGCCCAAAAGGTTTTTCTTGCATTCTTAGTTTGTCGCGTTCTCTACCCGATGCTTTTCGCTGTGTGCGGCAATTACAGTACAGAAGCCGCGAATCGTTGAAGACCCCGCCAAAAGTGCGGGCGGATTTTCGTAACCGGCGCCGGGCAGGCACTAATACACTTACCGAGATTACCTGTAGCCAGGTCCACTGACGCGTCGCTAATGCGTTCGTGATGGCCACCCTGCGGCAAAACTCGAAGTTTGTTTTACCCGAAGTCAGCACGCGAGTCACGCGCTTTGGGAACTCTACTCATTCGCAGCGTAAGTCTGACTGTTCGATGCCCGACTGCTCAAAACAAGTAAGCCTGGAGGGAGAGTCATCGATTCCACATTCTGCCCGTGAAAACTTGCCACGGTTCAGAATGCAGGCGCCGAGACCAATGCCGGTCTAAAGTTGACATCTACCTACCATTCACAAGTTGCTTTGATGTTGAGGATAACGAATCCAAGGAGTTTGAAGTATGTACGTATCCTATGCAAGACCAAGATAGTGAAAGAGATAACAGCTCGTTTTGGATTTAAATTAAAGAACTGAAATTCCTCACAAAGTTGCGATTGTCAAGATCTTCGGATTCTTAAAGCTTTAAGTACAACCTAATCAAAAACAACATCTCAAACTACTACAATACAGTGAAACGTTTGGAAATGGAGTGAAACTTGGAAGTTTTGGAAAGTCGCATCAGAAACAATCGCTTTTGCAACCAGTGATTTTCTTTAAATCATTTGTTGCTGCATTGTTTCTTATCAAAAAAGGTTGTTTGAACTTCTGGCAAACAATGGCACTGATTCACAAAGTTGTTATTTTGATCTAGTTACAGCAAAAATACATCACAATATTGATGAGTTTGTAATGTAAACGTCCACCATTAGAAACCTGGAGTTTTGGCTGGAATGGCAAACTCCTCTCTGTATGACTATATCTCATTTGCATCAGTGCCGATATGTCAAGAACGATGTTTTTAACGCCAAATGAAGTAATACCGTCGTGTTCGTTTCTCCATCAACACTTTCGCTTCAGTTTACGAAACATGCTTTCAGATTTTGTCTATTTACCAGGTCTTGTGTTTAAAACTGAATTGTTAACAACACTGTCCGCTTTTGGATTGCTTAATTCTTAAAATTCGTAACAAAGTGATGCGTTTATCCTTTGTGTTTGCACCAGTCAACGCAGTTAATAATAATCTGTTGATGCTGGTTGTTCAGCGTGGGCCTGTTACAGTTTGCAAGCCGCATTCGCCGTCTGCAAAGTGACCAAGTAAACGCGAAAGACCTCTGTCGCAGCAAGTCGCCAATAATTCGCAATGACACTTATCGACGTTCACAGCAAATGGCGACAAATCTCAATAAACAACCCGTCGTTACTCGCTGCTAACGAGCAACTGGGAAATTGCTTTTTATGTGAAAGGACTGTTCGTCGCGGCTGCTGTGCTGAAGAACTGTCGACAAAGCCTTATTTCAATCTGTTTATTGGCTTGGCTTCTAATCCTAACAGTTGAGACTTGTGATAGCGAATAGAAGCGATAGTCTTCTAGGTTTTCTCGCAGTTCTTATATGAGATGATCTTAATTTGTGATGCGTTACTTTTTCTTTAACTTGGCATTGCTGATGACGCCAATCCAAAATTGTTGGAATTTTGCCAAACTCATCAGAAGGGTTGCAAGATAACCTTTTGCTATCACTCTTGCGGTGCAGAGCCTGTCGTGAGTTTCTGGAGACCGGTCTGAAGAGTAAACATTAAGATAAACAAAGCAACTTTAACTCAAGAAAAATATTCAAGGTTACAAAGACATTTGCAAGCTTGCATTTTACTAACTTTGAGCAGTTTTGAAACAGGCTTGGTTCGCGAGTTCTTCACCGCACAGCACTAGTTTGCCTAACAATTTAATCTTGTACTTGACCCATTTAACATTGAAATTACGCAATAAGCACCACAGTGTTGTCATTAAAGTGTCAGCGGTGCCATCAGAAAACTTCAGATTAGATTACCTTGAGTAAAATTGCGTTATTTTTTTGTAAAATAAATGCTGTTCGCTTCAATCAGCATTGCACAAAGCTACAATCGAGAGGAAATATGTTTTTCTCTTGCTTGTTCCATGAATCGGTGTGGAAAGTTTGCGCTATTATGCAGAGAAGTAGAAGTTAGTGTTGCTGAGAGCAAGAACAAAGGTGCGTTTACTCTAGCGGTTTTGACGCTTTGCAAGCGTCGAAGCGTTTGTTAATTTCATTGCGGCTACGGGAACTGGACAGTAGACGCTTGAAGCGCATCTGATGCATATCTGGATCCATGCAAAACGGTTCGCCAACACCGCTTGATGCCACACCGCGTTTCGACGCACGACGAACTTGAAATCTGTGTTCAACTTTCCGCATCAAAAACAAAGTACTTCAAAGGGAAGCAAAAGTGCCAGCACCTTTTCCGTTAATTGCTAATCCAAGGAATTTTACCGTTTCGTGGTGCCGTCTTTGAGGGTATCTCAACTCATTATGACCACACCGGACAGCCAGTAGTTAATCTTAATTACGGCTGGTAGTAAAGTTAGGAGTATATTTCGTGATGACATGTAACGGATGTTCGCGTCAGCGTGGAACCATCGCCCATGTTAGTAGAAACAGAAAATCGACCTCCGTGACCTTAGCCGGCGTGGCATCATCCGTTTGCCATAGACATTGTCCAGCCTTCGCGAATTTAGCCAGCCTGTAGCTGCTTTCGAAAGACTTCCATTTTGCTGTAAAGCGCCAAGATGACAGACTTCTCAGCCACTTCTAAACCAGGTGGTGGTGACCGACTGAAAGACCTACCGTGGTCGGCAGATGAAGCCTGAAACAATTTCGTTTGGAGTATGAGTTAAGAAAGTTGTGGTTTTTATATATTTTGATTTTGAAAAATAACTAAATCTGCGGTTTCCAATAACATTTTTCGTGTCGAGAAATGTCTTACAAATTACATCACCAATGTCAAAGGAAACATTCAAGGTATGGTGGCATTCTTGTTCGTTGCGCATGACTTGTTTCGATCATTACGTATCTTTTCCGAAACAAAATAGAGAGAAAAGATCAGGGGCCTCACAGCGAGAAATATCCTGCGCCGTTGTCAAATCAACGTGGCATACCACGTGTCTTACCACGATAGCATCGTCTGTTACTTGCGCCTCATCGTCTCCACACAATCTTCCCAAAAGTTTCGTGCGATACCCTCTGCAATTTTAGCCCAAAACCACGTTAAGGCTGCGGAGAGCGCCGTTAAAGTATCGAAATACTTTCATCTTCCTGAACCATCGGGTTTATGTTCTCAGGCGCGCGGGGCACATTAAGGACGATCAAACGCCCCTAATGCCGCTAATCTCGTGGGGGGTTCGATTTCGAAGCGGTGGAATCGACGCCGTTTTCTCAGCAAGGAGGACGATTTCACACCACGACGTATCGTCGGAGTCGAGTGTTGAATGACAGTGTCTAGCAGGCAGGTAGCGGCGCGTGCGTCAAAGGTCACAGTTTGCTGCGTCGATAAGAGAGACCTCTTTCACGCCAATTGGCCTAGGCGTCGTGATGACATTGATAAAGGTGCTTAGCGAGGATCGTGTTTCCAAACTTCTGAGAGATGGAATCGACCGCCAACCAGCGCCCTTGATATGGCGACGATCAGCACACGTTCTGACCAAAACCGAAAAAAAAACTCCCATGAACATCGGTGCGCAATTGTGCGTGGTGCCATATTGAATCATAACGTGCATATTTGAAAACGATTATAAAATCGTCACGCAACGCCTTTTTACGCAATGGCAAGGAACATTGAGTTTTAACCCGATCATTCTCCAAGACAGCTCTGAATCAATTATCAAAAGCACTGAAACAAGCGAGTTTTGTGACATTATTTCAAAGACATTTTCTTGCAAATTAAAGACGTTTCAATGGCTTGTTACTGCATCTCGCTGCGGTTCGCATGATTTTCAAAGGTGTGCGTTGCCAAGACTTGGCCCAAACAGATAACAAGCTAGAAGAAACGGTGGTGTCGAGGAACTCACATCACACTGGATCAATTTCTCCGCGCCGCCAAGGTCTGCGGTAGGCGAGAAACGACTTGAACCTGTAGCGTAGAGAGATTTCGACCAATCAGCATCGATCAGACACCGATGCAAACAACACTGTCGCTTCGTACTCGCCCCGCCCATCTCGTGATTGAGCAATACATTAATATCAACGCTAATTGTGCCTCTGCCTACCGCCTTTAACGCTGGAAGGTAATCGCAGCCTGTTGGTAACAATTACGCTCTTTGCCAACGTAATTGCCGCGATGAGCTAGTTCAAAACGACTTGGTTACGTAGCAGGTGCGTGTTCGTTGAACGTCTGACCCTATACACGAAAAAGAGGTTGACCGCGACGAGGGAGCACGCCAGCACACTGTCAACATTCGCTCTATTTGTGTATTTGTTTGTTTAAGCGGCGCATTTGTTTCTGTAGACACTTCCGTGCGTTTGTCACCGTCTTGAGATGGAAACGAACCGACGGTTGCTTGTAATGGTATGCCATCGGGTGTCACCCTTGGTGTCGCCGGATGCACCAAGCTTTGCGGGTCGTCGAACCAAATGGCGATACACGCCGCACTCCACTGGTGGTCGCGTGCATTTATGTGATCGCGGGCGTTATCTTGACTCGATCTACGGTGGAACCTTTCGGCGGAGCTACCTGATGGTTCCAGTCCACTCCAGCGGCAGGGGACGAAAAGTCTGTAGTTTGTTTGCAAGAACGCGACGAAAAACTCAGTAATGTGGGGATGTGTTTTCACACAAGAAAAAAACACGTTTATGACCAGCTCAACACAAACTGGATTCAGTACCAGGCGCTGTCTTGCGCACATCCCGCACGCAATCAGGAAACGGGTACTCCTCATCTACTTCTATCGCAGAACTTATTCAAAACTTCACACGCCAACTTCACTTGGGATTTCGCTTCATGGAAAACACAGTGCATTGCAAAGAAAGTCCTCAAACACTTCTTTGCTGATCTGCAAGGCTATACTAATACAACGGTTTTTGATTTGTATTTGGAATGGGCCAAATAGACTCAATAAACTGAGGTAGAAGTTGCATTATTTTTAAGCCATTGACGTATTTTCTGGAATGGTTTTGAGTGCCTTATATTGGCCATACAACGAAATGGTGACGTAAAAGAGGTGAAGTCAACTTAGGTGATATCTTTCCTCCAACATTCGCACTCATCTTAGACAAAAAGCTGAGTTGCATTCAGTACCAGATGTTTTAGTACTTTGCCCAGAACTTGTCTTGTTGTAAGTAAAGACAGTACGGTGAAGCTCGCAAGCAACAGCAGTTTAATTTGAATTGTCGCTGAGGGGCATTTGTTTTTGTTGCTGACCAAACAAGCGTGGCCAATCTTCCGGCTGCATTTGGCGACGTGCACCCGATTCCCACCGCGCAAGGCCTATCGCCAAAACTAATACGCAGATGAAACAGGTTCCTTTGTCTCGATATGCACACAAAGTCTGTTGTGTTTATAAGCAATAATGCACAGCAGCGTCACCCGCAGCGTCAGAGCCCCGATAAACAAACGCAGATTCCATGTAATCATCTTTTGTTCGCCCGACCACGGCGACGCAAGCGCGATAGGCAATTAAGACCGAAAAGTTTATTTGCTGACCGCTTTGTTTCAACGCTAATTAATCGCTTACCAGCTCCATGGGGTCTCCAGACCGAGAAGACTCTACGAAAAGCTCAGAAAAAGTTCATATATATATCAACTTTGCAGTCGTAAGAGAAGATTAAGTGTCGAAGGTCGCGTAGAACCATAAGAGAGTGGAAACGATTCTGAGCTTTCATCAGCCTGCTTTTTCAGAAGCTTCTGGTTGACTTTTTTATGGGCTTGACTGCATTTTCTATGTGCCTGAAACTTGGCGTTCGATGAAAGCCGGCGCAGATATTGGTGGAAACAGAGCGAACATCAAGAACCTTTCCGCGATTACTATCGCAAACTCGACCGACCTTTTCCGTGGGCGAATGTCAGCTATGCACGTCAGTTCGGCGCAGATTTACCATTTATCGGCCTGTCAATATCGCTCCACCTGCACAGAGATTATTACCGTTTAACGAACGGCCGGGACGCCGTCGCGTAAAACCTGTGGGAACGGGCGCCGGAGCGGTTGTCAATATGTTGCCTGAACGGATCAGTGGTGGAGGCGTTTTGTGCTCAGCGCAAGACACGACCCAGGATCAGAGACGGTTGCGACGCGAAAAATGCAGGCGGTTCTTTCCTGCTAATGCTTGCGCGTTCACAAACTCCAATGCGTCTCCGGGCGACTGATGCTGTTGCGCTTGCTTTATGCTCGCACCGCCGCGTAATCGAAACTGACCAAGCAGAGACCGTGAACGTATCTGGGAACTGTCCAAATGGACACATTGTTGCTGGACCGCAGCAGATTAGAGCGGATCTTGTCGATGAGAGATCGCGAAACCCTTTTTTAATCCCGAGGAACAGCGGGAGGATGCAGAGACTCGCACTGAACCAAATCGCCACGAACTGCTTGACACCAGAAATGATACGATTGCTGCTAAGCCATTAAGCTTTGCTTGCTTAGGTCCTGACGTAAAAATATGCGAATTCGCATGACGCAATTTTGATATATACCCAACGTACTGTCTTTGGCACTAGTGGTACCGAAAAACCAGGCGTTGCGCGCATAAATCAAGCGCAGATGCATCAGCGGCAGTCGCGCGGAGACCCACTGGAGTTTATGAATGCGCAAGTTCACACACGAATTTCTTAATGTCACCCACTGAACAAAGTTTTGGACCCCAAAAATGGAATTTTGAAGAGCATTTTTTGCATTGTTTTTCAGGAGAATGTTTCCATCCTTCAAAGTCCGCGTTACGGGTCTGAGCAAGACTGCGAAGTACGTGATGATGATTGACGTCATTGCAGCAGATGACTGCCGCTACAAATTCCACAACTCGAGGTGGATGGTGGCCGGAAAAGCGGACCCCGAATTGCCCTGCCGCATTACTATTCACCCCGACTCTCCACAAACCGGCGAACAGTGGATGAGTCGACCAGGTGTTTCCTTTCATAAAGTCAAGCTCACCAACAATGTGGCAGACCCGCATGGACATGTAAGACCCATTTTTGATCATTAACGGACGTTTATAAATCTAGCATATGTCAAAGTTTTCCTAGTTGGCCTTATCCATCACCTTATACATAAGTTCATCAATACACTTAATTGTTATTATCCACGTATGACAAAAATTTGCAAAACTGCCTGTTGCTTTAAGTGAAACGTCTGATGGTTCAATGAATAGTCGACGCCATTTTGTTTTTTTCACTGTGATCAACACATGATTGTAATCGTGTGCCCATCTGATCTGAAATCACTGACCTTGTCGATGAAATTCGTTGTCGCAAAATAAAAGTAATTGCGCTTGCACAAGGGTATTGAGTCATAAACATATTTTCAGAGAAAGAAGTCGTTTGACATGAACCCTTGTACGTACGTCTGGCGAGATCCTCTTACCAGACAAACTCCATCATTTTTCCCGTTGGTCTTGTATGATCATCGGTGGATGCCATGTTTATTTTGCGCAGCACCAAATTCTTTTTTGTGGAAGTTTACTATGACACGCTACTCAGTATCAGTGCTTTAATTCTTTGAAAACATAAACATACACTCAGTTTCGATACAATGACACAATGCGTTTTCTTAGCTACTTAGTGAAGCTCCCTTCGTGAAATGATTTTACTGACAGGAGTGACGCAATTCGCGGAACTGTTATCACAAATTAAGGCTAAGAGCCTGTGCCTTTCTCAGCACGCCTAACAAAGTCGCACAACGGGCAACCTGTTTATCTCCGATTCACCCGACATACTGTAGCAGGCTTGGAATGTAATCGGCATTGTGGCTACTGACGTGACTTTGAGTCCCCCCTCGACTCTGTCTCGGAAGCAAGTGCACGTATGAGCCACAATTTATCGGTGAAACTGCCTCTTGTTGTAGTTCAACAATTGTTCGTCATGAAAGGAGTTAATTAAATGTTTTTGTCTTCAGCAGTTGGTGGTAAAGAGCGGCATCAATTGAGAAACAATAGTTGCAAGCTTTTTCAAGTTATCGCAAGTTTTACTAAATATTGAAAAAACTGTGACGTGCTGTATGAAGTATTTCCACAATCGTATTTGAGTATAAGACTATTTTTCACTACCAAAACAATTTACCCTGGTGCACTTTTTTGGTTTACATTTGCAGTGGAACGATTTTCAAATATAAAAGTGCAGTGTTTTGCTCAAACGTGCTGCTTGTCCCAACTTGACGTTTCCACACGAACAAAAGATTGAGAAAAAACGAATTGTTTTCGTAGCCGTAAATTGCGCATCCGGTAACAGCTGTAAAACTGCATTAACGCCCTCTGCTGGCTGCACGTGTCCCTGAGCATATTAGCTATAATCAGCAGAGCTTATTTTCTCTATACATGTTGACAGGGTTACTGCAACGCCTGCCCTCGCCTGTTGTTACATCTCGCAATATTCAAGACCGCACGCGGCAAACAATGATTAAGGCTTACGGCAAGTTTGATCTGCTGTTCTAGGCTCAATTGGTAGTCAACTCTTCCTTAGGGTGTTACGCGGCAGGTCACTTGGCGCCAGTACCGTTTAGAGAAGCGACATGGTCCACAGGGGCAGCGTCGTAAATTAGGACGAGCTTGTAAAGCTTATGGGCCTTTGTAGACGGCTTAGAACTGCCGATCCCTCGTCGTTAAAGAGACGTTGTAGGTCGCGCAATCCTTTGGAACCCGAGCAAGTCTGAGGACTTGTCCTCACACCACACAGTTCAATGTGGGGTGACGCTTGATCACAGGGGCGCCAAAGTCACCTCCTTACTCATAATGATTAAAGCAGAGTGAGAAACTGATGCGGCTCATTACTGCGTTTTATTTTCCACTTCAGGCAGAGACGTACCGTCTCTGCACGTAACGTCGAAGTTCCTAATACCGTTTGTGTCCTCAGAAGTATTTTTTGATGTTCGTTCGATTCAACAACCGCCTGTTGACGGGTGATATCTTTACGTCTGCAGACAATCCTAAACTCGATGCACAAGTACCAGCCGCGCTTTCACATTGTCCGTTGCAACGAAGCTGGGTACAGCCCGCATCGTACGTATGTTTTCAAAGAGACGCAGTTCATCGCAGTCACTGCCTATCAAAACGAAAAGGTTGGTGCTGAAGTGCTGCTAGTGTATTGCAATCTGACGCAGCACGAAAGTGTAAATACAGATCTGTGGGGAAGTAAAGTGGTGAAACTACAAGTCGAATGAAGGAATTGTGTTAGTTTTTGTATGCTATCATGATCCTCCTTGTTGCCTCAACCTCTTCAGCTTGACATTGGCTCTCATTTTGGTAACTTGTAAACATCATTCTCTTTACGTCTTGTCAAAAAAACATAAAAAACACTACTTCGTATCATTTGAATATCGACGTTTCAAGAAATCCAAGGTGATTCGGGATGCCAGGATTGTGCCAACTGACGGTTTTAAACGTTAGATAATACTTCAACCATTCGCACCATTCTCAACTTAGGCCCAACGTAAAGTCTACTCAATACAAGACTTATTTATCTTCGGATTAATTCAGGCGGAAGCGACAAGGCAAGCGCACAATACTCGCGATAAGGTGCGTACGTGACGTATCACCATTAAAAGACATGGTCACGTGGTGAAGATTGAAATACATTTCTGTACATGCTATTCACGGAGAAGTGAGCGCTGCCTCCTTGGCAAACTTTACGCGCCACTCCACTTGCAGTGCTATTGAGTTACCACAAATGCGCACAGAATTGAAGCTTCTTGTGGCAGAGCTGAGTTGGTTGCATTTTGCGCGTTGTCAGCTTGACTTAGCCAAAACTCAAGGTGGACTGAAAAAGACAGCACCTTTTAATATGGGCAAGGCCATTCACATTTGTTTGAGCAAAAGCGCTAGTCCTGCTTTCATGTTGCGTCACCGACCCGTTTCGCAGTGCGTTTGCTCGAGCGCTGGTCCATTAGGGAACCATTCGCGTAGTTTACAAACGATTCGTGAATATGTGTCGCTATCGCCATGTGGCCACAAAAGACATTTTTGATTTTCCGGCCTGCTAGGATTAACGCTGCCCTCTTACATTTACGTGTATGGCAATACCAAGCTGTAGATCTTGTGCGAGATTGCGTTATTCGTCTTTGAAGTTGGGAAAGACCGTGAAAAACTTGGCAAAGTGATCAAAGAAAGCGAAGGCTCACTTGTTCTGACACGCAAAAGAATCAAGTTGATTTTACGATATTACTGCGTCGACAGCCTCATGCTACTGTGTGTGTTTGTGTTGAGGATGCATGAAAGTATGTTATCACGCCAAAAACCCTTTGCGTTTACTGCGTTCTACATCGCATTGTTTACTTGTTCCTGCCTAGGCGTGGTTTCTTTAATGGTTGGAGGTCCTCTATGCAATTATTTTGCTAAAGAAAGACGTGATTTCCAAGTAATTTCATTTTTAAGAGCAGTGACAAATGACACTGATAGTTGAGGTTGTTCGCACGTGCAGTAGGACCAGAAAAACTTGGGAAACGTTCGTAGTTATAAATTTTTGGAAAAAGTTGTGAAAACATAGAATGATTTTAAGGTGAATTGAAAATAGCACATGAATGATGGCATTTGCAGGTTTAAACGAAAATGTGACACGATTGAGTCTACCTGAAAGTTTAACAGGTAAAAAGAGCCTAAGGAAGCAGAACAAAACTTTGAAGAACCATCACACCTGGTGCAACACAAAATAAACTTGTTTTATCGAGCTTGTGCTTTTGTACCTCGCTCCTAGACTGTACATTTGCAGGAGCTTGGAGTACTTGACAGGGGGCGCCGTAGCAAATCAAAACAAGCATAAGATGAGAGGCACTTGTTTAGATCACACGAAAGCTTGCACTGCTAATAAGCTGGAGGGCCGCCTTAATTTTTTTTCGCCTCACCGGCTTTTGCTCTGGTGAAAAACAATCAGTAAGAGAGTCAGCTGATAAGTCGCAACCGACAAAGAAGAAACTGTGTCGCTGATTTGCGAAGCGTTTGAAGTGTACCTTGACTCTGGTGAAGGTGCAATCGCAAGAACAACAAATTGTTCGGGAATGTTCAGGGTCATTTCGTTTCTTGATGCGCTCTAACGCCTGTCTACACATCACTTCATGTCCCAACTTGTTCAGCCACCACTAAGGATTTCGCTGAGTAACTTCTCTGATAACGTATTTTTCTGATGGAACCACAAAATTTTTACCTGTCACGTTTATGTGGAATTGGGAAAAAATGGGCAACGTGCTATAATAATAGAGAAAAAAACAAACAGTCTCAGGTATTACTAGCTGCAAATAATTTAAAAGTATGATATCAACTAGACTTTGCCCTGCAAAAGTAATATCAGTTATTTCATCATAACCTCGCGTTTCACCACCACATGAATTTACTTGCTGCTGAAGCGTTGGCAGTCCAAATAAAACGCATTTCACAAAGCTATTAAATGGTAGGTGACAGACATCACACTCATGTGTCTTTACTTGAGAGTTTTCCTGCGATGATATGAAACCAAGCAAATGTTTCTGTTCTTGAAGTTTCACTATGCAGGTCATCTTGAAAGCGACGTGTCGGCTGTAATCGAAAATGAATTCTCTTTGGAAAATTCTTTTCGCGCATTAGATCCATCATGATGTCTGTGGATATAAGCTTCCCAGAACTTGCTTCTCGTTGTGCATTGCGAAATATTCTTCCGTTTGTTAAAACGGGTATTACGTGTTTGCACTTCGACTTGTTTTCACGTCGGTAACAATTCGCACTCTTGCAAAGCCGTCTGCTCGGGATGACGCCTTCGCAAGTAGGTGACAGCCGGTAACACATTCAACCTAAAAGTGACACTGCGCCTACGCTTTTATGTGATGTTATGGTGTGGCAACTCTTCTCAGCACTTCTCTTAAACTGCGACTGTCCGGCGCCGTAGGATCCTGCTGTGTTCGGGACTGGAAGACATCTAATTAGTGATATATCTGCAAAAACGTTTTCATGTTTGCCCAGCAAAATATAATTGCAAATGCTGATGCTTGCGTTGCTTCTGGTCGCTGAAAAAAGCGCAATATCCGTTCACTTCAAAAAATCAAGCAACCCTTACTGAGGTTTTGTTCTCGGCGTTATGCAGAGCTCCGTTTTCGCGTATATCTTAATCTACGCCAACATCGGATTTTATATGGCGAAGCCTCAAGGGGAACTGTTGTTCATTTTCCTAAGCGGCAAATCAACCGTTCATTCGTTGCGTTAACGTCACAACGCGCTTGTTCTAGCGCCATACCTGGGAAAATATCTGCAGCTGTTGGAGTTGATGAAAGTCAATTCTTTTCCGATGAACCTTTGATTGCTGTCTCGATGCAAATGAACCTTTTGCTTAGTGCTTCCAAGCCGGTCTGATTACAGTGGTTTGCGCTTTCCGGGCTTGGCGTGCAGGAAGATCGCCGAACATGAGATCGGATTTTGAGCGTGCGAATGCAAATCACTGCTGGATTATCGGCGCCGGGTGGCCGCTGGCTTTCGCCATTTTGTCGCCAACGTGCTCTCGTTTAGGTCGGTGCTCTTGTGGCGAAAAGCTGTTAACTCTGCGTCCCACTAAGCTCAGATGATGTTCTTCGCGTGGACCCTTAGCAAACAGTAAACCCTTGGATATGCATTTTATAGTTCAGTTAAAATTAGATTGCTTCAATATTTCTGTCAGAAAGTTTGCAAATGTGGAAGAATTAGGATATGGCACGTCCAAAGCGATGAGTAATCACTCTTTAAATGAAAGATTAAAGTCATAAAAATGTTTTTGTGGCATGAATTAATTACTTTCGATGCTTCAAAAAAACTCAGCATAATGCTGGCACGCGACAGCAGAAATCATTGCCATGGACTTGACGGAAATACGCCATTGAGTTGCCTCGACTAATATCAACCGATGTGATTTTGGTGGAAACTGCCTGTATGCAGCGAAAGAACCATATATGGCATTGGCGCACGCTATTCAACTTGCAAAAGGCGTTGCTCCACCAGCCTGCTTGACTTCTGATCTGCCGCAAACCAGAATACGTCGAACAGCGCATGTCATTTGACTGTGATGCTGATTGCGTAAAAGCAGCAACCACACTGTCTGCCGACTCTTACAGTCTGCGTTCAGAAACGTAGCAATTCAAAATCTCGTGCATGTGCTAATACGATTTGATAAAACCCTTCGCTTTAGCCTGAAGGTGCTAAAACTGTCAGAATTTTAACGACTCGTTGATAGGCGTGAAGGCGTGATTTTCTGGTTTTCGTTGGATCGAACAACAGCCGTTCGATTTGTGCAAAACGTAAGTGCTCAACTTATGCTTGTCGTCTTGTTGCGCCCCACGTGAAAACCATACACGTGAAAACCACAGCGATTAGTCGCAAAGCCCCTCCGGATCGGGCAGTGTCGCTTACAGCCGTTTGTTTGCGTGAGTCGCGTGTTCGAGACCGCTCCCCTTGAGCAAGGCCTCCTAAAATGTCTATTACCGCGGCCTCGCCTTGAGACGGACATCCATTACAAACCTTTGGGACCTAGAAAGGATTGGCGAGATATTTCGGCGTCCAGTGATATGGTGACATGTTTAGGCTAACGTGGCCGTTCAAGCATACGCGTGATCGCGCAAACTCGACAAATCACATGCCACAAATAGCAGCGCCATAAAACTTTCTGGCGACAAAGCGCTGGATTGGTGTACTGTGTGTCTACATACGAAGCATTTGACAAAGATCGATTCTATTTCGTGATTACCCAAGTGCGCCTTAAAGGTGATTGCCGTCCAGCGACAGCGAAGCTTCTATGGCTGGTTATAGCGATTTATGTGCGTTGACCGGTCGTTGTGCTTTTGTTAAAGGTTTTGCTCATTGGCTTGCGCAGCCTATGGTGCTATTGTGATCCTGTTTTTACTCGCAGATCACGCAATTGAAAATCAACCACAATCCTTTTGCGAAAGGATTTCGCGACTCGGGAAGCGGAAAACGTGAAAAGCGGTGAGTTCACTTCGAAAACTTGAACAAATATAAAGCAGCTAAATTGCAATTCAACTGTTTAGCGCATTCTTTGACACACTTAACAGAAATACGCAATGACTCGACATGGAGTCTATTTGCTTCATCACCACAGCATCTGTTTTATGGGCAGAAAGCAGCGTTGGTTAGTAACGGTTTCAATATAACGAACCTTTCACCTACTTCACTGTGTTCCTCCAGATTCCGAAATCGGAATACTCTTCCAAATCTGTTAGTAACGCTTTCAGCCAAAAATGAGTCCGACATTTTCACCACGAAAGCGCTGAAATGTCTTAAACCAGGGGTTCCCAACCTGGGGTACATGTACCCCTTGGGGTACATTTGCCTATCCGAAGGGGGAAATTTAAGGTTAGCAATAGAAGGTAAAAATATATTTATATGTTGTTTATTTTCAAATATTTATACATATATCACTTAATATTGATTTCAAAAGTCATTATATGTATACTGTTAAATGTATCTGTGGAAAATCATGAGAAAATATTTTGTCACGAGGAGTTTTAGGGGTACATGTTCATCTGTCAAAATTCTGAAGGGGTACATCCTATCTGTTGAAATGCTGCAGGGGTACATGCTCATTTGTCGGAATGCTGAAGGGGTACATGGTAAGAAAAAGGTTGGGAACCCCAGTTTAAACGATGTGGCATGTTCAGGCGCGAACTTGTCTCTATGTGCCGCAGCTGATTCATGTGCTCCGACGCCTGCTGATATACTTGGGATTCACATTCCATGTTTTTTTGGTACAGGCGTCAACACTTTCACTTGCAACAGCAGTTGTTGGGTGGCGCAAAGGCTGAATCGACTGAGACTTGTGGTGAAGACGTGAGCAGTTCACATACCGCTTGCTGCAGTCCTGACCGGTCGGGTACGTTTACACCGTAACTTTGGAATGTGTTTTTCCACGTGTTGGCGGCGAAGACAGTGTCTTTCGTACCGTTTTTGGGAAATGCACTCCCGCGAGTAAAACTATATGTGGAACGAAGCCAAACATTTGAACGAAAGACATAATGATGCACATCCCACCCAGCCACAGCAGTAATGGCGTCCTAAGTCTTGGAAACTAAGCTGGTAATTGCGAAATCTAAGCTTGTATCGCGGCATCTCACAGCAACTGATGATGGGGCGTTTTTTTAATGCGCGGCGTCTCTTGTCCAAAACAGATTACAACGTTTCGACCGACGAAGAAGTGCGATCCGTCGCCACCGGCGAAAACGCGTCAGCGCTGACGTCACCTGTGAGCCGCGAAAAGCGGAAGTCGCAAAGCGGCGCAATTCCGGAAGAGCACAGGGCCAACTACACCATTGTCAGTCGCGATGGCAGCGACGACGAAAACCGTTGCTGTGACGACAAGCGCAACGTGGTCCAGTCGTCGAGGAGAAAGTCGCCCGATGTGATATCTCCACCGAGGAGATGCGCCTCGCCAGCGAAAAATGACGTCGCTAAAAAGACATCGCTGTCCTCTGGCACGCTCACTTCACCCATACCGATCCATGCGGGAATGTCCGGTTTCGGCAGTTACCCGAATGCCTTTGTTTCACATATGTCTGCCGCGGCTGCGGCCGCCGCTTATCCTTTTCTGCAGCCAGGGCAAGTGAACGCTTTGCAAGCAGCGATCAGTGCAAACGTTCCGCCGTACGCGCCTTTGACGGGCGGCATTAATCCTGCACTGATGCAGGCTTTCGCGGGCGGTCTATACGGTCCTCCAAGGACTCATGCAGGGCCTAATGGTCAAGCACCTCCTTACTTGAGTGGACTGGGCCACGGAGGAACGGCTTCCCTTCCCTCTCTTCACTCCCTCTCTGCTTTCAATTCGTACGCAAATTTATTTCCTTACGGAGCCGCCGCTGCTGCGGCGGTGGCTGTCGGTTACCCTGGCAACGCAGGTACTTCCCCTCCCGGCCCAACGAGCCGCTTGGACCCGGCAGCAGGCAGGGACCTCTCTCCGTTTTCGTTTGCCAGCCGCTTGTACAGAAACTCGCCTGCTGCGACTGCTTTAGGGAAAACGATGGGCATTGCAGCCACTTCGGACAACTTGCCATTTCCTGGACCGTCGGTCGCTGCTGCGCAGACGGGTTTGCCACTGGGCGGTGGGGCGAAATCGCGGTTCACTCCCTATGGGATGCCACTTTTTCACTTTTCGCAATTCCGCTTGCCAGGAGACAGCTTTGACGCCAGAAGATCTGATTACGCCAGATCGCACCATCGCACGTCGATGTCAGAAGGGAGAAGGTCATCCAGCGGTTCTCCGGCTGGATCCCCCCACTCCGGCCCTGTACGTTCTAATTCGCCCGATATCGAAGGTATAAAGGTTAATCGCAAACCGGACGTAGGCCACTCGGCAATACAGGAGTTGCGAAATATCGAAAACATGGTGTCGGGACTTGAGCCGAAGCGCCGGACTTCCACCGAAGTGAGATCAGACAAAGCATAGCATTCAGTCGTCAACCTTCGCTTTTTAACACTGTCCTTTGTCAGATTGTCAGCAGTTGAATTTCGAAAGCACGCAGAAATGCATCGCTTTCCGTCTTGTGTGCGATTTGTGAAAATACCTCATGTGTGTTGTAGCGCGCTTTCGTCTCACGATGCGCTTTCCTACTTTTCTGCAAGTTTCAGCGGTTTTCAGGCTGCTTTCAAACACAACACATTGGTTGCAAGCATTTTTCTAGAACGTGTGGTAGTGGTGAAATAAATTACTCCGCAACTCAATTTCTAACGATCTTCCGGGAAAAGAACACCCAAGGCTCCGACTACAATACATTCTTAACTGGCATGTAACCGATGTGATGTGTTTTGCGCCGCAGTGCCGCGTAAACATTCAATTTCTTGCATGGCTGTGATTACCGAGCCGCGAAGGCTGTTCACGGACTATAGCATTTGCGTCGTGTGATGTAGTTCCGTCTGCTTACAGTATAACGGAGGTGATAGGTCGGTGTGCTCGCGTCACGTGATCGGACCCTGTCCCAGAGTGTCTGGCAACTTCGCAGCACAATTACCTTGTCGTACGGCTGAACGCTGTTCGGCAAGAATCTTCTCTTCAATTTTCCACGACTGTTCAGGCGAGAATCTTCTGCAGCTCCTTTCTAAAGCTTTCCGCTCTCTCCGCGTGCTATGAGTGTCAGCCGTTGTATGTGTATTGCGTTTCATTGTCTTCTGCCACCGAACTCATGATAAAATTCGCCATGTTTCGTTCTGACGCTTTTAATGTCATTTATAGGCCCGTCGTGAAGTATTATTATCATACATATGCTGTTCGACCCATTCGTTTTATTACCATTATCTGTTAACGCGGTTTCCGCCAGATCTATTTTATGCCGTGTTGTGGAGTACGATGTCCGAATGCGAAAAAAACGCTTGGCCGTTCGTTTCGTCGAGTGGTGCTGATGCAGCGGAATTTACGTCGGTGAAGAAGATATTATTCGGGTTACTTGACCGCAGATTTTTTTCAGAACTAGCCAACCGGACACAGCAAACTACTATAACTTTCAGCTCGACTGTTTTATTTAAATACGCTGCCGACACTGATGAAGGCCCACTGGGAAGCAGGCTGAAATGTTGTCGACGTTTCTAAGTACAACAGTTGAGCTAAAAGTTTTAATTTTTTACCATAGACTGCTTCTGCTGCAACAGTAATACGCTTTCCCAACTCGGCGTCAAACGCAAACTGCATGAATTCGTTGAAATGAAAAAACGGTTTTCATCTGAAACGCACCTAAAAGTTTAACTTCGTTGCAGGTTTCTTTTCGGCTGAATGTTCTGCCAATGTGAAGGTTTTGGGATGTTCTTACAATAGCTAGAAAAGGTACCGAGTGTGTCACGCAGACAAAAATATGGGCGGTCTTTGCTGCTTTTTTCCTGTGTTATCTAGTTATCGCATCGTAATATTCGTCAAGTGCAGTTTGCGCGTTGGTTTGTTTCACCGAATGTTGGGCGGCAATAAATTGACTGCTGTTATACTTCCAACTGCAGAGATTCCAGTCGTATGCAAATCACAAAAGAAGAGTTTCAAACAGCAGGAAGCTTGAATCGCCATAGCGAACGAAGCAAAGTGCTCCACAGATGGAAGCAACTCAATTCCAACTTAAACGTAATGTGCAGTGCAAGCGATCAGTTAACCCAGTGTAGCTGCCATCGTCATATAAAACAGTATAGCGCCAGATAATTTAGCATCAAACAAATGTAGCCCAGTATTTTTGTTTGGTTTTTGCGGTGTGTTTAATTTCGTCAAACTGCCAATCAATAATTTTGATCCAAAGCAAGTTCATAAAGTTATAATTTTGATTAAACCAATGGCTGATTCGGAGGGGGGAGCGATTGGGGCGATCTCCCCCCCTAAAACTTACGGAAGTTACTTTGTTCACCATGATTTTGTACAATTCGGAAAACAGCATTCGCGATATAAGACCATTTTGCCGTCCATTGATTTGTCACAACAGTGTTATGTGCAGTTTACTTCATCTCTCTTACAGTAGTGAACCCGTAAAGAGACTTGACTACCAAATATTACTGAAATTGACCCCCCCCAACCTTACTGGCTGGATCCGCCTCTGGATCAAACAGATAACAGCTTGTTTGAGAACGTAAAGAGAAGATAATGCTTACTTTGCAAATTGTTGCAAGAAATTACAGTAGATAAAGCGAGAGGAAAGAACAAATAATTCCGCTTATGGTTAATTCTTATGACAGCATGAGAAACTCTCATGGGAATTTTGAACTATGTTTGTTAAATACTTGGCTACAAAAAATGTGATGGTTTTGTTTCAGAAGGTTAACGAACCTCAAAACTACGTACGTGTTTTGCAAAGATGACTGGTCAAATAGCCAACACCTATCTTACACGTATTGGGAATATTTTAACCAATGTTCAGAAAACTTCGTTCTTGTCGAATTGCAACCAGTTTATTTTCTGGTGACGTTGCCGCTTCGCTACTGCTTACGGTTTTCCTGCTCACGCGAAAACCCCGTACATGGAGCGGTATTCCGAAAAAGGAGCCTTAAGTTGCAGTAGCTGTTCCACAACAAATTACTGAACCATGGGGGGTGCGGACGATCCCCAGATATTGAGTTGGCTATCTACGTGTCCCACTAAAAATTTTTGTTTGACGTCAGTAATTTTTCACTTTACTTTGTTTTAGTAACAGCTTTCCCTCACCCGGTAACATAATTGGTCACGCCAGTGGGTCCCCATGAAAGGTCTGGCTCCGCTCCTGGGTTGTCGTAATCCGGCTTGCTCTTTCACCCTGCATGCAGCAGCCTCAGCACTGCCATGCTGAAACACTTACTGCAATGACTAAGTTATTTGCTTAAATATTATTAACTTAAATATGTTTAACAAACCTGAAACGTATTGTATTTATACACAAAGTGAATGAGCTAGACCTGCCCTATTATAATCAGTTTTGACAACCCAGAATAATACTTAATGTTTGCAGTATTTTTGTTTTTTAATTTAATTAGCATGTAAAGAAAGTGCTTTTCAAATTTTGGTAAAGCTGCTGACAATAAGAATTGAGAATGCTCAAAAGGGAAAAATGGTCTCGAGTATTAGGTTAGTGTTTCTTATTACTGTTGGTGACGTAAAAGCATTTCTCATGATATTTTCGCTTTTTTTCTGTCAGACTTACAGTACACATCACGTGAATTAGTGCACATATTTGATAGCGCCAGAATTGGAGTTTGGAGCAACCAGAGTTTAACATGCCAGTTGAGTGTGCGAGAAACATTTACACTTTAAAGAGCACAAAGGGCACATGTATAGCGGCAATACTGGGTGTGAGACAAAAACAATAACAAAACGTTTTGTTATTCGTCATGTATTTTTTCCAGTGAAATGCTTCTGATTTTTTTCGAAACCAGCAATCAGTCGTTTTGATTGAGAAGTCACGATCCTCTGCAAAAGTGTATCACACCCAGGCATACAACATATCAAGTTTATGCAGTATTTGTTGATTGACTGGTTTTCAAATTTGAACACAGATGGAAACTTGTTGCTATTTAGCGGTTCTGTTGTATATCTTTCAATTAAGCGGTGCAAATTTCACAAAAGATTTTTGTCGATCCATTTTTTGTGTAGGTTTTCGGTATTTCGTAAGCAGCAGGAATCAAAAAGCGTTTTCTGGCAAAAAAACGACGAAATCAGGCACACTACCTTATATTTCCGTTGCTCAATCAAGACATAATTCGCAAATCTTTCAAATCTCTGAACATGTCGCCACAGGACGCAAAGACTTTCCAGTAACCTCACGTAAGTTGACTAAACCGAAATTAGCTCTACCAACTCCCTCGAGATTATCGCGCTCGCATAACTAGGCGTCCGAATGTCTACTTTTTATTGCCATATTCAAATACGTGCTACCAAACGTAAAAGCTCAACTCATCAGTGCAGGCCCGTAGCCACGGGGAGGCATTCTCGGAGGAAGTTCCCCCAAAATTTTTGCCCCCTACAAATTATTTGTGCTCCCCAAATTTTGTTGTGCCCAGAAAATTTTTTATTACGTTTGTTTTTATTTTATTATATTTATTTTAAACATACAGTACAATAAAAACAAAAAATTTGCCTCCCTCAAACTTTAGTTGGCTTCCCTCAACCTTAACACCTGGCCACGGGCCTGCATCTGTGCAGAAAGTATATTGCACTCTTTCAGAAATATGCTTCATCAAAATATCAATTAGTCGTGCAGAAACTGCTTCGTAAAATGTAAAAAACGACGCCAACAAAAAACTAAAAATAAAATCCCTTTGAAAAATGGTTAAAATAGTTCTTTGACAGGCGATCACGTTATTCGTTTTTGAGTAATTTTCTCCTGTGCTTTCGCTTACGTGTAAATCTTTTCGAAATCAACTGCAGTTAAAAAGTGCTTCCGCTTTTGAATTAAGTTTGTGCTTTGCGATAATGCACTATCCGCAACTACGGTTTTGAGCTGACTGCACTAACTGTATGTTCATCAGACACTTTTAGGCCTAATTGGTCAAGTTTGTCCAGAATATTTTTCACCAAAACTTGTCAAGTTATTAGGTTGCCATCCTATAAATCAAAACAATCATAAAGCGTTGCTGATGACGTTTCAGACTTTGTTTCAGGATTTGTTGACGTCATTCCAATTGCCACATGCAGAAAAAAGATGCTTTACAGCTAGAAGCAATAAAGAAAAAATCTGCCGTGGGTTTTAGCGCCCCCTTTTTATGCAAACAGGCAGCCACCCCGAGGTCTGGTCGTTTGTCCTATTAATCATACAGTTTCATCAATTGCTTTTAGCTGTTCAAGACAAAAACATATGTTCTCTGTTACGTACTTTATGTGGGGACTGTGCATAGGCCTGGTGGACCACAACCTATATTCATTTTAAGTCATATTAAGTGTCCTGTTCCATTGGTTGCAATACAAAAAGAGAGAAGTTTTCTTTCTGGTACAAGTTGTGTCTTATTAGCAGGCCCGTAACCAGCTTGGGACACTAGGGGGAACAAAGAATTTTCTGAGAAGAGCCCAAAGTTTTTTAAACTATGTCCAATAGTTTTAAACTATGTCCAACATATTTTTCCAGGAGGGGCGAAATATTTTGTAGAGGGGGCTCCTCCCCCTGTGGTCCCCCTAGTTATGGGCCTGCCTATTAGCAATGTGACAAACTTCAGTAAGCTTGTTGTGTGCCTGAATGCCACTGCCGCCTGAAGTTTACCGCTCACACTGTGGATTCACCACTGTGGACTGCTTGTTTTTGTGCCTGTGCGCAAATAATGTAAATGAATATCGTTACTTGCAACAGTGATGATCGTTTATGCCGTTGGCATAAACATAACAACATACCTGAATATTTTTGAGGTTACAGATCATTCTGACTTGTGAAATGATCGCTTTTGTAAACATTCAGTGGAAAGTTATTAATTTTTATCTGTCACTCTCAGTCAACCACAATCGGATTTGCCAGATTTCTAGCATTACTTGGAGACAAGTGAAGAGCCGGATCTACGAGATATTTGGGCACCTGAGCAAATATTCAGAACTCACAAAATAATATTTTATCTTGTTTTTACAGACGTAAGAAAACAAAATCTTTGCAGAATTTCTGTTGAGCTTGAAAACCAATTCCCTGAATGCTCTTTCTCCATCCCAAAACGTTTGTATAAACTTTGCAAATTACTCTTCTTTGAGTAATAAATTTGCTGTGAGCTTTAATAACTCTACAACTTTCAGTGAATTTTGCCACTGCAGGAGCACATGTTGCCATTTGCTTAAAAAACGAAACCCCTGACCAAGCACTGATCGCAACATATCTTGCATAAAAAGCGATTGCTCATTTCAGGAACTTCGCCAGCACTTGCCACGAAATGCAGATAGTGGAAGTGTTTACCATTCGTGCACTAACTGTTCTCTAAGCTTTCGTGTGAAAACGTCAACGAATATTTTTCATTGGAAACGTATACCGTTTCACTCGTTTACTGCACCTTATTATAGAGCATGATCGCGAAAATCCAACGCACGCCATCACTTCAATATTATATACTGTATTTCCGCGTTTGGCTCAGATACATGGTCCATATTACAGGGATTGGTCAAAGAACAAAAGGATACACCACACGCTTAACCACACATCACTACAGGTGTTAATGCGGTCAATACTGAAGAGAAGCAAATACTGACACAAGGAAAAGCAACGACTGCATTCGGTAAATTTTCACAGTTTTCACATTGTCACAGTGGAACGTTTCATGATGGGAGAAAAATGGAGATTAATTATAAGCATCATAAATGGCTTACAAAAGAACGTTTTGTGTTGCGATTTTGGTATCGAGAACAAAGATTGTATTAACTGCCATGTCCATGCTTTGTTTAAGACGTGAAATCTGCCAACAAACCATTTTCTTGTTACTTCCAACAGTTATCAAAAAGATTTGCTCTTTGATGTTAGCATTCAGCAGAGTAAGGTATATAGCTGCATCCTGCAATTTGTGTAGATGACTGGCTGGGTACAATTCTAACGTATTTTGATACAAACAAATGCTGGTGACGTTGCACGTCTATTCCCACTTGTAATTACGTTGTCCTGCACGTCACAATGAAGCTAACACGCGAACGCGTCAAGACCGCAGCAGTCGTTTCATGATATTTTGGGCAGTTTGTAAATGTAATTAGACGGGGGTTGGCTGAATTTTAAGCACCGCTTTGACAACAGCTAAGTGAGAGCGGAAGACCTGACCGGCTCAACCCACAGACTGAAATAAACATCAGAAGAAAAGTTTGACACCGGCTGATCGTGAAAATCTCTTGCTCACTAATATTCTCTCCTGATCTGCATTTTTCTTGACGATTCGAGCGACACTGTTTTCCAGGTGCGCCGACGTTTGAACAGGAATTAATTTGGATCAAACAGTGAGAAGCGAAATGAAATAGCACTTCTGCGCCACTTTGAACCAACTTACCCAAATGGGATCTCATCCTCGCATAGCAATTAACTTAAAACATGTCGGCGTTATCTTCTAATGAAACAATTGCCTTAATTTCGAGCAGGCGTGCGTCATCGCACTGATCAACATATACACGCATTTACCCAAATATGAAATAACCTAAGTAGTGATGTAGGCAGGTTCTTAAATGCTTGTGTGTAGCAGAGAATTCGCAGCAAGACGTGGAACGTGCTCGTTAACAGGGAAAATGTTGCGCAATGCGGGCAACGAGAAAGAAGTGATTTTACGGCAACGCATAAAAATGTTTTGAAAGTGAAACTTGGAAGTCTTGTAAAGAAGCAGATACCGTTAATTCTTTCCGCTACATCGTCACTTCCAATAATAGTTAACTGTTGTCGTAGCCTGTTATTGTCTGTCTGCATCCCCTGCATGCTTTGCGGTTAAACTCTTTCAAACATTCAGTGATACACAATATATTTTGCTGGAGATGGAAAAAGGTATCATTCGAAACATTCTGTAGCTTTTCGTTGAAATTATTATTTTTGTCCTGTTATTTCATACCTCAATAAAGTATTTTGAAAAGAAAATGTCTCTGATTATTGTCTATATTTTGTATACTGCTGCTGAATATCGCAAATCTTGACTATGGTATTTTAGCATTGATGTTGTTGATTGTTTGCCTTTTGCTATCACAAGCAATAATATGCTATTTAGTTTGGCATGTACCCAAACGCAAAATATGAAGTTTTGCTCCAGAGCGAGAGCGCTTCAACAAAATTGAAAACACGTAACGCCACATTCCTTCAATTTTCCTTTTCTTCTGTTTCTACTAACCAACACCTTTTGCATTTAAATGCCGAAAAAAGACGAATTTTCGCACTAAAGTTTGGTGTCAGTACCTGAACAACTTTGCAAATAACTACGCAATGGACTGTTTAAGCTTAGAATGAGGAGAATCAGCGACAGATTTCACGCATACTGCGACGCCCAACTGTTTAGGTTCATTCACCATAAATAGAAACATCACCGGGTGACTTGTGACTTGGGGCCCCTCTGGAAAGTCGCAAAATTAATACGCGAAACATAAAAAGCTTTGCTAACTGACCGAAATCTTCTGGGAAAAATTTGAGTCTAAACATACGCTGATGCCCTGGGTTGTCGTATTCTACTGCCGTAAACAAATCTGAACATAAATTATGTACACACTTTGCCACAAACATTACGGAATCAAAGAGACCAGACTTGGTTCTACGTTTCACACGACTCACGTTCAACTGATTCGCCGTCAGCCTCAGCCCCTACGTCAGTGTTTTTCAACCTGGGGTCGCGACCCTAAAGGGGTCGTAAACCATTTTGGAGGGGTCGCGACTTGATACTTTTTGCACACAGCTGTATTACATTTACTTTATTTGCGTTTTAGATGGGGGCCGTTGTGTTATAATGGGTTGATGTAATGGGTCGCGGTATGAAAAAGGCTGACTGCCCTACGTGATGCCTTTTGAGACAGAGCGCAGCCTTTTCGAATGTTTTCTCTTTTGTGACGCACAGTATTTGCAACGTAGTGCAATTGTTTGCGAAATCTGCCTGAAGTGAAAAGACAGCACGACTGCCTTTAGAGTCTTTAGACCCATCAAGTCGAAAAGATGGGCTACTGCGTTAACGAGAAACAGAATAAAAACATGACTGCAAAGCCTATTTCCGTCCGACCTTGTCCTGATGTCATCGTCGCAAGATAGTGGTGGCAGCTCACCCGAGCCAACAGAAATGTAATTGCTAATTATGTTACCAGTTAAGCATTACATTAGCTAACCGCTTGTAGAGCCAATCGTATCATACCTCGGCGACCTGCGAACACACAACATTGCTAAGTGCTCTATATCACAAAAGTCGTCGAGCTTCCGCCAAAGAACGACAAATTATCAGCTTACCTCTACTCAGTTTTTCTCGTATTTTCCGCTCGGCAATCTTACCTGACTTCAAGTAAGCAGGAACAACAAACTGTCGGTTGAGAGGATTTGAAGGCGGTCCCATCATTGTTCGAAAAGTGATTACACGTTGAATTACGTCGAAGCTTCAGCAGCAAGACTTTATTTAGCGTAATCGGTCAGTGCCAAGCACAGTCAAGCGATTCCGGCAAGTGCGTTATAGCTAAAGCTGATCAAGGGCCACAAAAACCAATGAACGCAGGATCAATTTTCGGCTTTACGTTCACCGAAACGTATGCCGAGCATTGTGGATTTTGCGAGCACGATCATCGCAAACAAGCATGAAGTAATAAACGTCGGTGCGCAGACCACACCAACGCCCGGGTTAGAAGTTTAAGAATTCCCTCGGGAAGACGGTTTGCGACTGCTGCAGCTCTAAAGTTACGTGTGATGCAATTTGTCTCAATACGGCGCTTTATCTGCTTTCGCCAGATCCGGTTATTCCCACATTTCATCGTTGCCTCTAATCGTAACTGGCCCATCACGCACCTCAACCGCAAACTGGCCATGACGTCACATACGCCAGTAGACATACCACATACCAGCCGACATAGAGCTTGATTATACGTCGCTGTATTTATAAGGTAAGGGTTACTTCATTTTCAGCTCAGAAAGTATGTCTTATCGAAGAAAGGACCAGATTTTACCAACATTGTGCAACGTCTGACTCTGCAAGGTCGAACTGTACTCTGTTGCGTACCCAGAAAATTTTCAAGGCGGGGTTCATTCAGTGGCATATGGTGGTCATTTGTATTGCTGTGGGTTGTTTGTGACGTCACAATTTGTCGTCATATTTATGTTTCCAATCCAACGTTTTGGCGAAGTTTGTTAACATAATATGCATATTCTTCACGCACTCCCCTTATTTTATGTGTCATTGCACTGAATATAAACTATCGCGCTCCAAGTTAGAATATCGGAGGAAAATACACTCAACAGTGCGACACAGCAGTTCATAACTGCAAAAACATCAGGCTGCGTATTAAAACAGGGGAGTAAAACACATTCATCACTGCGTCAGAGCAATTTACAACTGCAAAATGAGGCTGCGCTAATGTCTTGTCGAATACGAGCAGTCGAGCACAGAAAGTGTGCGGCTAGACTGGTTGGAGTACACGAATTTTGCTAAACTTCACAAGAATTGAGAATGCGCATAAAGTACGCAAGAAAACTTTCGATTTTTTGTTATGTATGGAAGTCAAGCAAACTTTTAGTTTTCCATATAATTGGGTAATAATTGGGCCCATTTACAATGTTTCTTAAAATTTGCGTGCAAACTCATTCCGTGGTATTTGCATTAAGTCGACAAATTAACAAGCAAAAGTTTGCGAAAACAATTAATCCCCTTTGCGCAGGTAATAAACTTTTTGTAAAATATCAAGCTCAAGGTGGGGTTTTCACCACAAACTCCACCCTGTGTAGGCCCTTGACTGTACTTCCTTTGCAGCAGCAATGGTCACATCCAGTGCAACAAAACGTGAGATCTTAAGTTCGGAACGTCATATTGGAACTACAGTGCGCTCGCCAGGCTTCATCTATAGGCAATTTTTAGCTTGCCGGTAACGCTGCGTGATCAGTCATTTCAAAAGTGTAGAACAACGTGCAGGAAAACAAGTCTAATTTGCTAAGTAGTTTCAAGAAAGTTTCAGAATTTCATCTGGTAGATAGTAACGTCGTGTGCTTAAGATCGCCACCACGACCAACACGCTTCGCTCACGTTCAACCTTTTTCGTAACCCCGGCAGTTTTTCCACTTTCGACAGTATTGTTGACCAGACTACACAGCAGGGTTACCAGGTTGGCATTTTTAATGCCATTTTCCAGAAATTTGCATTTTCTTAAAGTGGTTTGGCATTAGAAAATACTTTGTGACATGTACGTCATACTTTGGCATATTTTTGAACTTTTTTTAGTGGTGTTGGCAGGAAAAAACGTTATTTGGCATTTTTTTAAAACTTGTCTCCTTTCACCTTAAAGTTTGATAATATTTTCAGACTGTTTGGTATTTATTGATGTTATCTGGCATATTTTTAGTAGCGATATGGCATATTTGGTCCATCTGAACCTAGAAAGATTCATAGTTTTTCTTTGGATTCTCTGTGACTTGTGACAGATTTTGTTGACATATTTAAATATAAGACGCTTGTGCGCCAGATTCAAAGTAATTAAAAACTATGGCACGGCGCATATTTGTAATATCAAAACATGTAATTCGTTGCTTCAAACATTTACATGTATTTTTATTAAGCATTTCCTATAAAAAGAAAATGGTACTTTTGGAGATTCACAAATGTTTGATTTATTTGCAATAATTCTATGTTTGCTTCCATAGCAACATTGCACTTCCGCCATTACTCATCCATGTAATTCAAAACTGACAGCCACCGGCCTGTTTCATCAGCTTGTTTGGCATTTTTTGAAGGTATTTGACGTTTTTTAATGTGCAATTTGGCAATTTTGGTCCACCTGGAATGGCAACCCTGCCACATGGCAAGCAAGGAACCGAGTACTGCACCGCAAACACTTTCGAGCAGTGCCGTCGGTGGGAGTGAGCCGCGACAAACCCTGCTTGTTTTACCGAACGCAGTCGACACGCGCGGTGGCTCGCTTCTCGGCTCTCATCCGTCGCGCGATGAAGGCAATCATGCTGCGATTGATAAACAATCACCGGCTTCAATTGACAAGTCCAACCAACAGCGCGGGGCTTAAGTGGCCTCTTGCCCGTCATCGGCTCCGTCGTCCTGGGTTTGAACGCACGGGCCCGCTCGACCCTAGAACCGCGGGTAAGGGCCGACAAGAGCGTACTTCGGTAGCTTAACGCCGATTCAAGCGCAGACTGCTGGCGCCAGAGGTGTCAGCCGCTAACATTATTATAAGCAACTCGATGCACAAGTACCCGATGCTATACGCTCGTGCGTCTTCGCATCTGCTGACGGCGTTTAGCATTTTTGATGGCATCACAGAAAGTCAGCTTGTCGACATTGCTAGTCAGCTTATCCGCTTCAGTTTGAGGCAACGCTGTTTTATTGATGCCGCCTGCCTCTTCCTGAAAACGCCTTGGCCTTCCCGTTCGTTGGAAGATATGAAACTCAGTACAAATCCGCTGCTTGCCAGATGCTGCGAAACCGCTTGCACGCGCTCAACTTGTCCAGACTGTAGAAGAGATAATATCGAGGCTTTTTTTTAAAAATGTGTAGATCCAACGAGTACGCTGCATATTTTTTCATCGATGAAAAAGTGTTTGGTTTCGGTGGCTCATGAGATAATAATCGTGAGCTCCTTGGCAAAATGGGAGCTAAAAGTGGTTATGTTCCAGGTTTTTGAAAACACAATAGTACGTTGCAAAGGTTGCAAACACAATGCGGCAACTGAAAATTGCAGCTTAAAATCAATTTTACAAAACTTGGAAACTTGACCACTCATCAGCGTCCGGTGACTTCTGATGACTATGAAGACAAAAAACGCTGCTCAGCACGCTTAACATGGTCAACACTAATTTCTTGTAGAAAGTTTACTTCAACTTCTTTTTAGCAACAATCTTTGCTTGACATATGTGAAAAACGTTTTGCTACATTGCACCTTGTTGGCAGCTTTCGAAAGAATGTTTGGAAGTTAATGCCAGAGCTGCTCCAACATGATCAGGGTCACCCGGACAACCTTTGGGCCCTCGTTTTCCAGGAAGTTTCGCAAAAAATGGAAAACATGGTTGATTTGCGGCAAGTGAAAACCTTTCACAAAATAAATTAAGAAGCTATCAAACTTTATTGAATATTTTACAAACATTTCTCATATGCAAGTGGGATGTGCTAATCCTCTTCAGTGAAGTCTTTCTGGTCAAAAGGTTCGGATGACCCATGTTTCCAGCCCTGCCAACGTATTTTAACAAAAAAGTCTCATTCGACAGGAATTTCAGCATGCAGTTTACGTCAAAAATAACTATTTCGCGATTTTTTGAGGTTATATGTTGCAGGTCTTCGGAGTTGAAGTCGGAGTCTGGATATTTTTATTTCCGGAGTCGGAGTTTTAAAAAAATTAACTATCTCCGACAGTACTGTATGTTCAAGCACTTAAATTTAAAGCCGACTTTTCAGTGACGTTTAATTATGTGGTCGCAATGCAATTGTGGTGCATCGCTTGCAGACAGTTCGTGATTACTCCGGAGCTCTTGCCTGAACAAACGTCACTGTCGTGTGTGATGCATTATGAGTATGATGCAGACATCTGGATGCTCCAGGACGAGATTGACCTATTATTTATCTTGTTCATTAGATGTTCCCACACTGTTATATATTCACTGCCTAACTGCCTATCTTGCTGTATCATTCTATTCTATCCGTATGCATTTGTTGATAGTGTGCTCAAAGCTGTGGTTGTGAAACGGCGCTCACACCTGTGTTTTTATTATCTTGCCCAAATAACTGTAGCGTATACAGCGACATTGATCCTAGATGCAAGCGTGATGCAAGCGTTTTCTCTCAGACAGTGCTTTCATTTCTTGTAAGCAGGCGCAAACAACAAAAATTCACTGTTTTTCAACAATTTGCTCTTGCCGACGATGTGAAGCCAGGGAAGCAATATGTTTGCCGCTGGATAAAGAAATGCCCTGTGACTCAATGCTAGCTGTACCGGCATCTGAAGAAAAAGCACGTGGATATTTATAGTGAAGTTGTATAATCGACAAGAACATAAAAGAACCACCGAAGTCCTTACCACTCGATCAAGGTAAGCCTTCATCAAGCACTTGTGGCATTGTAATTGTTTCCAAGTGATGCAGTTACAATTGCCATGAGTGCAGGGCCGTGGGAACCGCCCCCCGCACCCCCCGCCTCAGTTGCAATACTTTTACTGTTTTACTTTTTTAATTTTGAAAATTATAATTTATATTTCCATGATCAAATGCCACGGGCAGCTGGCTGGAACCGGAGGGGGGGGCATCAACTCAACCATCCTCGCCACTTTGTGTTGTACCAAGGCCTTCTCTAACTTACA
>Ga0210059_1000126_pt1 | contig 71044 bp, 40 predicted proteins | sample Ectturendosymbi2_FD_188042 | JGI IMG/M metagenome (GOLD analysis project Ga0210059, IMG submission 188042) | Ecteinascidia turbinata endosymbiont from Florida, USA - Sample 2 (SPAdes) (version 2) | ecosystem: Host-associated > Tunicates > Ascidians > Unclassified | place: Key West, Florida... | reverse complement strand
CACACGTGCATGTTAGTTTGTAGACTACACTTGAGCGACGAAGATGATTCTGTTTGTCTTTATATGTAAAAGATTTTTTCAACTTATTAGTTTCATGTGTGAAACGAAACTGAAAGGGCATGATGGCATAGCGGTGTACAAGTCATGATGGCATAGCGGTGTACAAGTCTTTGCATTTCTCGGCGGACTTCATAGGAAATTTCCCCGAGGTAGTTTTATTTTACTTCGCCTCAACCCATTAAGCCAAAGGAAGCTTCCGGTAGTGATTTCACTATCGAGGATGTTATGCTTTGGCCGGGTATGCGCTACTCCTTGCGCTCTCAATGTAAGCGCTGCTCTGCAGGGCGCTTACAGTAGGGGAGACGCATGTTGATGGTGGTTGTCATTGGTGGTGTTATCGTGAACGAATTAACGGAAGTTTCATGTTTCTTGTTGAGATATTTCATGATGCAGCGATCAATGTATGGTTTGGGATATCCATTTCTGATCAGCATGCTTTTAATGTTCATGAATTTCACTGTGTATGGCATTATATGTGCTGGCGATTTTATAAGCCCGGTCAAGTAATCCAAACACAAGATTTCTTTTTTGGTGGTGTGGAATGAAACTTGTCCAATGCGTGTAGAGGCCAGAATGAAGATAATTCATGTAGATTATTTTGCACAATCAACTCGTTAGCATTTTGCCTCTGTTTGCTTTGGAGCTTATACTCTACTATTGACTCCGTATGCTAATTACCTAGGGTGAACCCCAAACAGTTTTAAATACTGAGTACAAGTTTCTTTCCAAGTTTTATACATATCAGGTAGCAGAATTGATCTAGGGCAGTGGTTCTTAAGCTGGGGTAAATTTCATATTCCAAGCGGGTAAATTTACTGAACCATAAACTTCAGCAAATGTAAATTTTTATGAATCATTCTAAACTGTAGAACTTGGTTATTTTCATATTTTTCAGAAACAAGCACCATTGAGTGTATTGGGATAAAATCTGGTAATCTTGTTTGATAAAAGAGGGTAAGATATGTAAAAAAGTTTAAGAACCACTGGTCCAGAGCCACAGCCACCCGGGCAACTGCTCGCGGCACTGAAGCTGGTAGACTCGATTCGAATCCTGGTCGGTCTTAGGGAAAACTTGAGAAGTTACGGTACCTGCGGCCTGTCCAGCCCCGTGCTTGGCCTTAAAAGAATGGTCGCAAGTGAAAACATCGCGCACGGTGATTGAGCCTGCCACCAGCGCAGTATTCGCAGGGATATGTGAAAGTACCCACGTGGCCTGCAGGATAGATAGGTGCTTGTAGATCACTCGTTACACTCCAAAGGGAGTACAGAGCGGGTATCATGAGACATTTTTCTTTTTTGAAGTTCCCAATGACGACGGGTACCGGTGTGCATTGTGCACACACCGTTCTCCATCTGGGATCCACTACAGCACCAAAGACTTTCGGTAATTTCAAGTTTTACCTAAAGACTTTCGGTAAAAGCACCCATATACCGGGTGCTTATAGCAAAACACCATGCATATACCGGAAAAACAAAAGCAGAATTTCAGAACTCACACATTTGCATATGTACTGCTGGGCGACCGCTATGGTGAACTGAGGTGTGCAGGTGGAAATGGAGCCGATTTGCAAAATCGTCACTGCGTACTCGCTGTAAGCCTTCTTATGTCACGCAAAACGAGAAACTGAACTTTAGTGAGCAAGTCCATTCCTGTTTGATGAAAGCATGTTTGGAGCTAGGAGGACCAGGCGGCCACCACCCCTGGTTAGAACCCACTAAATATCTGCCCACAGCGGTTTCTTCAGCTGCCTAAGCCTTGCGGTTGACGTTCGCAATTGTTCCCGTGCCTAGATGTTGGGTGCGAAGATTTGCCAAACCGACTTTCACAAGATCAAAGCACGTCTGTATGGAGCTTGTGCTACAAAAGTGTCCTGGTGTAACAATCCGGATTGACCCCTGTGTCCAAATTTTAAAAATAAAGGTCATGTCATGCACAAACTTATTTTTTATTAAAAAAAACGTGGCTACATTTAAGACAGCTGCTGAATCTAGTGTGCGTTATAACCAGCAGGCCTTCATTACTTTCAGGCTTCTGTGGAGCAATTTGCAGTGCACTCTTCACTTCCTACGTTCTCCAATCAATTCCGATTGCAGCGTGGGGTCGCACAATGTTGCCAACTTTAGACAAAGCGAAAACCTATTGCAAGAAGATGATACGACATAATGAAGAATATAGGTAACGTACGCAAACGTAAAAATCTTTATACTGTTCAGTGTTGTACTGTTTCAGCAGAGATTCGTGAATCGTAACAAGAAACCCATCCACCATCGAGCATTGACACCCGATCAGCATGATTTCGCACGGGCAGGCACGTGCTCACCTTTACACTTAACTTTATCATCCATTGCCTTATCGCGCTTTTGAATTACAAGTCCACATCGCGTAAGCAAAATACATTTGTCATAAGTCCTTGTAATAATTAGAAGAAACCTTCAATACACTCGATTTGGCCGGCTTGGTGTGATAAGTACACCTTCTGCAGCACCCACTGCGGATGTGTTTGCGTCGAACGTAACTCGAATAGATCGAATGTGATCAGCCATTAGCATCATACTGTCAGTCGCGATCCCCCACTCCGCATAAATTTATGATAGCGTGGACTATGACGTCATTCGATTTTAAAGGAAGAGGAAAAACGTGCTGCGAAATTTGAAGCTACAACGAGAACCACGGTTTAAACATCCTGCGTTTTATCGACTTTTTTCCAAAAAACTTTCTCCCCCATACTTTCACAGATTTGAGCAAACCCAAGATCTCTTTATTACTCAGATGCGTGCGTCAGCTGCTGACAGTCGCTGAAACCACTTGGTCATTTTTATGCGATGGTCATCACGGTTTGATTGAGAGGCGCATAACGAACACTGCAGTTGACATTGTTTGTACGAGACTTCTACGATAAGTTTCACCTGCCGTGTGCTTATGCATTTTGCATCTTCTTATCCGGCACAGAGCGCCAAGTTACTTTCGAACATCAACCAAGTCGGCCCTTCCAAGAATCCACGTCTGTTATGTCAATGTATTCAAAGTCTATTGTAAAACATTAACTTTAGAAAAGCGAGTTACATCTCCCCAACATCTATAAACGCTGATCAGCCCTTAGTTGAACAAAACAACCTATCGCAATACTGAAACCAATCAACTTTGATAGACACCGATCGGTTTGGGTATAAGATTAGCCAACCAATGCATCCTAAGGTTTTAAAGCTGCGCATGTGAGTGGCAGAAGATTTAGAGAAGAGTGGCAGAGTTTGCATGGCTTGCAAAGCAGGATTGTGCTGGTGGTATGTTCCACAAACGGTGCAAAAAAATTAGAAACTGCAAAGAAGCTATTGTGCAGCAAAATAATGCGGACCACAAAAGCAATGAAAATGCAGTTGCAGGTCTTGGAAGGTTGAATATTCCAGTGGTTAATAAATCTGTCACTGCTGAAGTTAATAAAGTGGAAAATGAGGTTGCAGCTTCTTAATGATGCCACTTCACAACAGCAACTGCGTATCATCTGAGTGCAGTAGCAAAGAACATGGAAAAACCAGCATTAATTTTAAGTTTTTTGTTTTAGATAAATTTGGTATGCAGTATATATGGTATATTTTTAGACTAGAATCAGTATATCCGCTGGAAGAAGAGTTGGCAACACTGGTAAGACTGTGTGTATGTGGGAGAGCCAACGAAATTGCTTCAAGCCGATTAGGCTCCCTATTATGCAGAGCTTCTCGGTTTACAAAAAGCTCTTAAAATGACACAAAGAGGCTGCTACAGTATATTGTCCGTATTCTCAGTGGTGTTCTGGTCTCGAGTATAGATCTCGTTTTTTTAGCCAAGTTTCGTTTTTGGTCGCGACGTTTTATCCAGCAGGTCTCGGTGGCTACGATATCAACTGATGTTTAGGTTGTTTCGGCAGATGCAAAACTTGCAGTTTGCCTGAAGAGACGCGCTGAAAGTTGATTTATTTACATACTTATCTTAAAATTTCATTTGAAGCGCCGATATGAAACTCATGTTAAAGCACATTTCGCGAACAGTAGCTAGCTCATCAACCTTTCTTAAATCTGTATAGAAACACTTATCAAACATACGAACATTTTAAGTAAAGTAAAAGCTGTTTAAACACCTTGTTACAATGGGATCCTATAAGCTTCAAATTGAATGCAAAAGTATTTACAAGCTAATGAAATAATAGCAGTGTAAGACGAATAAAATTTCCGTATGCTCGGAAACTTACGATCTTGGCTTCTGGAGCTGTGACGCAACTTGACCCACCCACCTACATCACAAATAAAGAGCGTTCAGACGTTTACTAAAGACGTTTATCATTTTGTCGTCGGTCACTACTGCCAAAGCGCTTCGCCGCGTCACGAAGTTTCAGTTGCTGCCAGGCGGCTGAAAACGCAAAAATGATTTTTTTGCTGTGCAGGCCACATTGGTCGTATTTTGAAACGAAGTGGGAGCTCTTCCTCCAAGACAGGAACATCTACAAAGACGGAGAAAACACTCCCAGGTTTCCACAAAACTATGACATTTCCGCTCGTGACAAAGTGCGTAAATTCTCAACATTCCGCTTTCATTAATACTCTTACTAGTAATAAAATACTATTCGTTAGGTTTAGATTTGTTCTACACCCAAGAAAAATGTCTGCATCTTGCAGGTTTATCGCACTTGGAGTTCAGAAGGAAAACCGGGTCGGCGAGGTCACGACGCGCCGATGATTGCTTACGACGCGCTGCTGGCCGCTGATAAGATTGCAGGCAACAAATGGCAAGAGATATGCTTTCGCGCGATGATTCACGGAGGTAGCAACCAGAGCACCAGGCCCGTAGCCACGGGGGCATTCCCCCCAAATGTTGTTGTGCCCAGAAAAATGTATTTTAAACATAAGATAAAAATAAAAATCTTGCCCCCTAAAATGTTTTTTCCTCCCAAACCCTGAAACAGGCTACGGGCCTTCACAGTGGTGAGAGATATCTCTTTCACGTAACAAAATTCATTGAATACTAAATATGGTCGTAATTTTTGGAAGCATCGATAAGGTACAATCTGAACAGAGCCAATATCGTAGAAATGTCGCAGTTTCAAACCCTACGAAAATGACACAATATGTCATTAGGTGGCGCGCAAGTGCATAAAAAGCGACGTTAAACTGCAGCTCATGAAACAGGCTCAGATGAGATTTTGTTGGTTTATTCAAGTGGTGATAAGCTAGTGGTAGGTTAATGTCATTACTATTTTCATACCCTTTCCGATTAAAAATTCATTTAATATCACCAAAACGAGTTGTCTAAAAAAAGCAATAGACGTTTTTTAGAGTCGCCTTAAGTTGGCTTGAGACTGACACGACGAACACCATAACTTCATCTCTAATTGGCCTTTTAAGCTGGAACGACAGCTGAGCGAAGATTCTCTCGTTATTTGTGTGGTTTGCAAGTTCAGCTGCACTTCCATTTCTACAGTATATGCAAAAAATCCACTTTTTAGAAAAAATTAAGAAGGCGGAACAGGATATTTTGCAAATAAGTTTAATGACAACGTGGTGGAAGCCGTGCTTCCAGAAGTTAATCATGCAACCCAAGTCTTATAAGACTTTAGGCCCTGGAAACCGTTTCGAAGCGGAAACAACTATCAGCAGTTGTGCGTGCGAACGTCCTGCCTGCAGCGGATTTGGCAAAGTTCTTTATTTGACCGCCCCTAAATATGAACGGAACTGATTTTTCAGACAAGTTGCGTTTTAGAAACTTAGCGATGCAATAAGCTTTTATATTTATTTTGAAATCATCGCAAACATATCAAATATGTGCAGCTAAACCCGAAAAATCGAGTTTCGCGAGAAATAAGAAAATAGATGTCTATTAGTTGAAAGATACTGCCAGGAGCGGATCCAGCCTGCAAGGTTAAAGGGACCGATTTCAATATTATTTGGCCGTCAAGTCTCATAACGGCTTCGCTATTGTACGAGAGATGAAGTATACTTTACAACACTGCTGTGACAAAACAGTGGACGACAAAATGGCCTTACATCGCGAATGCTGTTTTCCAAACGGTAGAAAATTACGGGGAATAAAGTTACTTTCAAACTGTTTGGGGGGCAATCGACCCCCCTGTAGATCCGTCCCTGGATACTGCGCATGTGTTTGTCACAGTAATTGCCGCTTCCATATTTTCTTTTGTGCGCAACAGGAGAAAATGACGCCACCGGATTTATTGCTGGATTTTGGTACGGTCTCATTCATGGTTTTAGTGGCGTTCCAAGTGGACATCACACAAACTTGCAGTTCCGAGACGATCTGCTCAAGTTGGCAAGTCAGCTTCACGAAATGGCTGGATTTCAAGAGTAGGTTACATCTTTTGTTTACGCTTGGGCAACGGAACTTGGAACATAAGAAAGCGAAAATGGGAGATTTCACTCTTTATCAAGTGCGTGCACCTCATGTTCGCCGCTACTATGACTGGAGCAATTTCACTAAGGTGCTCTGAAACTTGTTTGCCAAATATGCACCCTCGGTTTCAACAAACTGCGACAATATTCTCTGCATTTATGGAAGACATCAGTTCAAAATTATTTTTTGCTTCCGTTGAGATTCCTGTTGTTCGTTTTCAGTCTTTGTTCTTCCGAAATCTACTCAGAAATAAACTTAAACCATGCCTTAAAATATGGTAGCGTTACTGCTAAACCAATTTTGCCGGCCCCTATGCATGTCTGGAAGATTTTATAATACTTCCCCTAATGTGTAGGTGCACGTTGACCTTTGCCATAACGTTGAGCAAATCTTTATCTAGTTCGCATCAGAATGTGACCGACTCGTGGTTTGTAGTACACGCTGGAATTCTCATCATGTTCGGTGTACTGTGTGTATTGAGCCTGTTTTGCAAGTGCAGTGTCAAGAGAAGTGTTGTCAACAGGTGTGGACGCTAAGGGTATGCTTCCCTACCAGCGGAAGCAGTGGCGTGCAGATGTTTAGTGACCCACGGGGCGACTGCTTGATTGCATGCCTCCATGCCAAACTTTAGTGGCTTATGGCGGTCAGTGTCACTGGATATACGCTGTTTGTGCCGCCACCGTATGACGTAATATTCACGTTTGCAAGCAAACGTTCTCTCGAAGTTTGCTGACCAATACATGCATGTTATTCTACACGCACTCTCCTTACTCGTTGTTGCACAATGTGTCACTGTAATGAACATAAATCATCACCGCTCCAAGGTGGGAGACGACAACATAATACAGCACTCAACGCTAACACAGAGCACGTCATAACTGCAAAAAATCTGGCAACGCGTGAAAACAGGGGAGTAGAACACACCCGGTGTTACGTCAACGCAATTCACAAGTACTACAAAGACATCAGGCTGCGCGAATGCCTCGTCGAATAGCAGTTGAGCAGAGCAGGTATGCGGCTAGGGACACCCAGGATTGACAGTTTGAAACTTGCTAAGCTACACAAGAGAAAACTTTCCTTTTATAATGCGGCTGTTGCATGTACAAGGGGGACAGAACAGATACGGGCAGAGCCGTGTGAAAGGCTGTTGGGGCCCCAAAAAAAATCCAGATTGGGCCCTTTAATATCATTTTTAATATCGCGTAACCACAACTTTACAAAATACTGCTATAGTGTCCAACGTCCGAAATTCTTTTTCGAAATTAACGAATCATGATATTACATGATTAATCTACCGGCTCTGCATTGAGGGCAAAAACCAGAAGAGTAAAAGTCAAGGGTAGAGAGATGGTTCTAACTTGCCAATACAATATACATTGTGGGGCCCCTACAAATGGTCGCCCCCCCCGACCGGGGGTACGGGGCTGCCTTGCCACGGCACTGGATACGGGCTGGTGTGAGCGGTTATGATCGATCCGCCTGAACTGCCAATAAATGACGAAGCTCGAATATTGCAAGCATAGGTGTGCCGCTGTATTAGCGCACACCCAAGGTTGCCACATAAAAACAAAACGAGAAACTAGTAATACATCAAAAAGTCAGCTGAATCAAGCAAGTTGAAATAGTACAATTTTGAAATTTGGCTCAAAAAATCAATTTAACGTCCATAATCATCTTTCTGTCCCTTTTTGTGATTTCCCTTGATCGCACGATCTGGAAAAAGTCATGTCACTCGCTGTCTGATTGGGTGTGCGCCGCACACCTAGAGAGTAGGAACCAGGTATTGAAGAATATGAGAATTATTGGCATTTGAATACGCAACCGCTGGTGTTGACAAATAAAACAAGTTGTGAAAAATTAAATCCATGCAGCATGCGTTCATACCCTCACAACAGGAAAAACGATCTAGTTACAGCATTTTAATATTTTTAATTCCTCCCTTCGGATGCCCCCTACCTTGGATGTCCGGGGCAGTCGCCCCGTTCGCAACCCCATCTGCACACAACTGAGCCGAAGTCACCAAAAATTTATGAAGGCAGATTGAAACAGTCATATTCATTTTCGTGTTTATCATCCAATTTTTCAGTCTCTTGATGTTGATCACATTATGCGTAGGATGTAGGGATCTAAATTTAATAATACAGTTACAAACATGTGATTCTTCGTCAAAGTTATTCGATGTTTACGTTCAAAGCAGAAATGGTAGGTTTCTTGAAGTTGTGTGTGGCGCTCATGTTCAAGGGCTGTTGCACGCATCAGGAAGAAAGGGGTTTTGGTGTCTTTGCTCTTTTTGGTTTGACAGAGAAACAGGGTGTTACATACCAGTGGCGTAGCAATCCAAAAATTTTGGGGGGGCAAAAAGTTTGGTGGGAGCCAAAATGTTTGATTTTAGGCGAATAACGCTATTGTGTTTAGAAAAACGTCTCTCAACGCAAAAAATGACTATATTTTCTAAAAATTTGGGGGAAGGTATGGCCCCTTTGGCCCCCCCTGTCTACGCCTGTGCTACATGCACCGGGAGCCAAACTGCGCTGTTTAATATGTGATGAAAACTGATTTTGAACAGAGGTAGGTTGCTGATATTAGACAGAGGAAGGGGTTGCAGACAAAGGCAGGTTATGCACAAATATCCTTGCTGCAAATGGACGTTGGACAGAGCTACGTAGGAAACAGGCAGACAATGCAACGTAGACTTGGCAATATAACGGATGATGAAGTCAGGAAACTCTCACCAAGATATTTTAAATGAATTAAAAAAACAATAAAATCGATAATCACACTGATTGGTAATTCCGTGAAAAATGTTCATAAATAACCGCCAGTTGTATGCAATGACGCAAGTGCAGTGGTGATTTGTTATCGCAATCTTCCGGGTAGGGTCTCTTAGCAACAGCATATTTATGGTCTAGAGCAGGGGTCTCCAAACTACGGCCCGCGGGCCAGATGCGGCCCGCGAAGCCATTTCATCCGCCCCGCGAAGCCATTTTGTCAATGATGAAAAAATAATATACAGCACTTACGAAGAATTTGTTGATTTGCTAGAATATAACATATTCCGCAACAATCACATTGTGTATGGAGTCCGGCCCTCGACATGTTTAGTATTACCTTATGTGGCCCTCGGACAAAAAAGTTTGGAGACCCCTGGTCTAGAGAAACACCTCGCGATTTTCAGCGGTTGATAAGTTCGACATTTCACGAAAGGGAGCACGGCACTTCACATGATTAGCTTCGTTTCATCGCATCTTTCCCGTGTCGGAAAGTTTGGTACTGTGAGGTAGTAAGAAATCATTCAAAACGTCACTTCTCGTGAATTTTCACTACAAGTGAACAGATACCAACAAGCAAGTGCCATGATTTACGTTCGGCAGCCATTTATGCGTGGAGCAATAATCCGGCGGAAACGACCCAGCCGGCAATTGCACTGTGAAAACTGTCCGGATGTTGAGTTCGTATAGGTCAGGGGGCTCCAACTCAAAGTGATCCGGGGGCCAAATGAAAACATCGATGAAGTAATCAAACGGCCGCATTGTGATTATCTGAGGGACGCATATGACGCTGTCGCAGCAATAACGGTAGCTGAACCTTGCTAGAAACAGCTTTTCCATCGCATACCCCACGAATGGTTACAGGCATGTCATTTCTCACCGTCTCTACATTCGTTCAAAAGAAACCTGTGCACTCGCTGGCCGGGCACTTTTAAACACCGGTGAATAAACGAAATAACTTAGTTTATTATTTCAAAATTCCCAAAAAGCATCACGGGCCCCGTGTTTGAGACCTCTGGTATAGGCCCTCGAACTTATCCACCACTCCTATCAAGTTCGTTTGCACATTCCAGATTGCTTTTTCTCTCATTCTCGCCCAGTTACCGCTTAACATTGTCAAAATCCTTCCGAACAAATCGGAAACATTGTACCGAGCAGGGTTGCAGAGTCGGTGTCGCTGGGAATCGGATGTTTTTGGGTGGAGTCGGATTTCCAAGAACACTGGGATTCGGATATTTTTGTCCTACTCCGGAAATTCAATTGAATAATTTTTTACATCGCACTCTGAAGTTAGGAATTCCTGATGAAATGGCACGATTTCTGAAACTTTCAGTGGAACACTTGCTGTGTACCACGATTTGCATTGGTTGGTATTTGCTACAAAATTGCCAAACTTCATTCACGTTTTGTTGACGAGTCGGAAATTTTGGCGCAATGTCGGAGTCGGAAATTTAGGAAAGTTCGGAGTTTGAGTCGGACGTTCTACCTCCGACTCCGCAACCCTGCTATCGAGAATGAGGACTCGTGAAACCACAAACCAAGACTCGGTAAAATTGGTTTATTCCGTCAACTTCTCTGAAGTTAAACGTCAAAATGGTTTAAACTGCATGACAAACGAACGGCCGGTAGATGGAGGCAAGTAAGTTACGAACGACCACACTTATCAACAAGCCCTTTGAAGAACGCGACACTTTAATCAACGAAGACTTACGGAGCAGAAGCCAATCCTCCCCCCCTTGAGGGAAATTGGAAGGTAATTCTCACTTAAGCTGCCCCACGCAGACTATTTCGCAACCTTGTTTCACCAAACTGGGAAAGCACGTTTTTACAACTTTTTGACGGGATGCTCACCTATATCTCGCGTATCCCCGGGCGGTATAGAAGCTAACACCCAAGTCTTCCGGGATGCAATAGCGGTGGCGGTGAAGTAACACGCTTTCGATCACGTTGTGGGTGGCGAGCATCAATATGGTGGTGTTGGCGAAGTTAGTGCAATGATTTCACTCGCCAGGTGCAGACACACAGTTATTGGCCATCTACATTACAAACCAATCGCCAGGGATTTATGACAAATTTTACAGCGAGCATGACTCTTATCATTTTCACAACGAGCAACCTGCGTGGAGTCATGAAGCGGAAACCCGTCAAAAACTTTTTTTTCACTACGAACAAAGAAAAGTATTGCTCTTGGCATAGTTCTTGTTTTCTCACTTTACGTATATACACCTGCGTATAGTGTGCCGTACCAGTTCCAACACAAATCGCTTCTAAACATGCGAAGTGGCATTTTATGCCGCTCACCACATAACGATTCACATGGTCAAATCGCGTGAAACAATTTCAGCTTCATACTTTAGGCAAACTGAGGTATAAGCTCGCCGCTTCCAGTACCGTTACATCTGAACGCTTTGTAACACCGTCACGTGACAAACTGTATATCCATGACGAATGCCTCGTTCGCGGCGTTTCCGCTTTGCCTGCAAAAGCTTTCACCATCGCAGCTTTCAATAAACGATTAAAGGTGATCATTTGGCAAACACCAATGGCCACAACTCATGCACGAAACCTATTACAGTTACTGGTTTTGACACCTCTGTCCAACGTTAATGTGCTACCAAGAAAACAACAGAGCATAAATAACAAACGCAGGTACGAGTATTCCAGAAAACAACTTTCTCCAGGTGTGGGAGTTACATACACAGTGACGTGGTTGAGACGAGGTACCTCTTACTTCTTCAGTTTAGGTCGGCACTGATTTGAAGTATTTACCATCCGGAGCGCCAAGTAGCAGGTGAATGACACATCGAGCTCTTTCCCGTCAAATCTCAGCCTAGCAACTGTTATTTTTTAAAACCGGCGCCGCAACGCAATCAATCAATCAATCAACAAACACGTGCCAGTGTGAATGCAAGCCGGCATGAGTACATTGGAGGTTGCTACGGCCAACTATTCGACCTTCTCTTTAATAACCTTCGGCACCACTTTAGCGACGTCACCTGACGTCAAGTACGTGTCCATGACGACTGTGGGCAGAACCGACGAAAAGGACTTGACCATACGGTCCTGAAACGAACCGACAAAGTACCGAACCTTCGGTGAAGAAGAGGTGACCGCTTCCATCAGGGCGTGCAGCACACGATTCGTGTTGCTGAGGCTCGGCGACCCTTGACCCTTGAGCGTAGAAGTAGCGGACGACGGTGGAGAGCTGAACGATCGCTGTTTCTTCGGCTCCTGCGGAAGGCCGGCGGCCACTTTTTTTTCTGGAGCCCGCTTCTTCAGCGATGACTCCGATTTGTCCGACAATGTGGAATAACCGGATGTGAGCGTCGACGCCTGACTGTCGCTTAGCAACGGCGTGCTGGCATCTTCCAGCTGTCCTTTGTTGAGGGTGGCTGACAGGGAATGGATGTACGAGGAGAAATATTCTTCTCCGTACGTGTCCTTAACGTGCTTAGGTACGCGCTGCAGCCGAGTAGATGTTTCAGCGTCTGACAAAATGACATTGGCTTCTGTAAACAAAATAACGGGCGCTGTTTTTTTGCGAGATGATTGGCAGTAAATACTTCAGCAGCAAGTTGACGACCGACCATTCCAATAAAAGCGCACCGTTACCCAGCGACGTAACTGACGGTGGGGCAAGGAGGCGAGTCGCCCCTCCCCTGGAAAGCTAAATGCAAAACCTGGGTCCCCTTTAGTTGACATTTTGATATTTAGTATTTTTAGGTTGTTGTTTTCTCGCGTTTTTCAGGGTGATTTCGTTTTTTGTAGCTAGTATAGACATCCACGACATTCAGATTCACTATCATTTCTTACCTTGTATCTGAGTGTTGACTAGTGCCCCCTCACAGTGACCAGTGACGCCCTTCAGCTAAGCTTTGCCCTCCCTGGCTCAAACCTCTAGTTAAGCCACTGCCGCTACCCTACACGAACTCAACAAGGTGCGATGAAAAGTAACACATTTACATTTACATGAGCGAAGCACAAGATTTCCAATTAATTGTAGAAAAGAAATCGTGGTCTTTCCCGCTTGGATCTTCACTGCTGTTTACTGGCCTGTGTGAAGTTAAATTTAGTCTGGGCGCAAAAGTCGTGAAACATGCGTCGACGCATTGATGAACAGATCCGGCTGATTGCAAAGCAGTATGGCATTGAGTTCGCAGATTAAAATATGAGAATTATTTGAACCTTCGCGCAGTGCATCGCCAAGCGACAACGTCTATATGGGATTATTATACGAATATATCAATGGTAGTTTGGATCGGGTTGCCATGTCTAGTTCGTGAGCCCTTGCAAAAATGAATAATTGATTAACGCGACGATTGGAAGCAGAGCGAGATCAATGCAGAACGCTGCGTTGTTCAGGAATGCATACTAAGCTGGACGTAGAACCTGCGATAGCGAAAACGCAGCAACCTAAGTTAGTTTGAAGAAGTGTCAAGTTGTTAACACAAAAGTGTTGGTCAATGGCCACTGAGACTTCGAACACGCGTGACGGCCTGGCTCGCTAGAACAAGCAATGCCGTTCAGTGGGATTCAGAGGCGCCTTTACTCGATTTTCGGCACTGTTCCCACCAAGCACGTGGTACGCAGTGGTGTGATCGCAACCGTTACAACCGAGATCGAGACTTGCTTGAAACATTCCAGATGGAGACTTTTTAAAAAGATCTAAGACCAAAATGTGCGAGACGCCAGGATCTTTTGTTTTTGTGAACGAAACAGTTCAGCAGATAGATAATGCACAATCAATTAGTGTATTTCCGTGAAATTTCAATTTTCACCGAATTTCTTGGTTTTCCCTGCCAGGAGATGAGGCCCACAGCGAACAGTCTGAACCACTGAAGCTATACAAAACAATGTCAATATTTAAGGTCACAAGACAACAATGGGCTCGAGATTTACATCCTTCGAGACCTAGACTGACAGAAATTTGTCTTGCGACTACACCACTAGTGGTACCCAACGCAACATGAGCAATGACATGGATGCTGTAAAAGTAGCTTGAAACAGCAAAATAAGTGTGATCACTCACTGTAGTTAAAGAATTTCGATAGCAGTTTTCCACGTTAATTAGCTCCCTTAGCAGTGTTGTCTGAAATTGAACCTATGCATGTTAGGATCGTCCTTTTGATAAGGACGTCTTCCTATCAGCATGATATGGGTCACATTGATCAAAGCATTCGTGGAGTGCCTGATCATTCATTTTAACGAAATGACAGTTTTGTTAACATACACCATCGGGGGCATCTCGGCTGACACATTCAGACAGACCCCGGCCGTATCAACTGAGGATTGGGAGGAGTATTCCTCTAAGAAAATTTTAACACCCAACAAATGTTTAAGTGCTCATGCAATTGCGCAACCATGCAGACACACAAAAAATGAAGTGTTTCAAGCGTTGAAAGGGTTATGCGATGTATATGCGACATAAGATTTGGAATGTTGCAAGTGTGCGAGAATGAGATTAATGCGCAAATGGTCAGTAGGTACTGCGCAACTGCGCACTTTGAAAGGAACATCGGTGGGGAGAACAGCTATTCTGCACTTGAAAATCACGCTGCCAACATCTTTACCGTTTCAACACAGCTAGAAACGAAATCAGGTTGGATCAGCGGACAAGCCGAATATTGAATTTGGTAAAAATTTTCAAAAACTGATGTTGAACTTTTTTCTTGTGTCAGTTTCTTCGGACACTCACAGAAAAAAACTTTCGATGTTAAGTTTTGATGGGCAAAACTACATTTACTTGCAAATGCAAGCCAACACTCAAAAATCAGGATGACCGCACGATCTTGCTTCACCACACAGGTTGCCCCTTGATGTCGCCATTAAGCGCAACTGCGCAGTCTGTCACGTGACTGCCAAAAGCCACGAGGGATTTTCTCCCAGGTCGATACAATCATAGAACAGTTTAACATGGCCGCGAAGCGGAGCGAATTGCGAACAACGTTGGTCTATCAGTCTGTCTGTCCACTGCTACGAATAGTGACCCACGCAGCAAATTCATCACGTTTCGTATCGCAAAGACACTGTGCGAGGACAAAACTATCAGGCATGAAAAGTGAACGATCGGTTGTCGGCAGTTGCTTCGCATGGCACTCTTTCTGCGGACGTTCAGGTTTTGACAACCAAATTATATACTATGGCAGGCAATACGCCAGCTGCGTACTAAGTTTCATTGCCATCGCTACAGTGCAACACAAAGAGCGAAGTATTTCATCTGGTAATTTCGCAGGACTTCGTACCATTGCAAAGCTCTAGGTTCTCAACACCGAGTAGCAAATCAATGTTTATAACAAAAGCATGCAACGCACGCAAGTAAACTGTTGATAAGTTTTCACGCAGACCTACAAAGTTCCTTTCAGCTTTAACAATATTTAGCATGCACAACAAACATCTTCTATCGCACTCTAGAAACGGCTGTTGTGAAACAAGAACTCAAGCACAGTAGTTGCACACATTGTGTGCAATTTGTTCATTCAAACTTTTAAATACAAACAGGGTATGCGCAATTTGTTCATTCAAACTTTTAAATACAAACAGGGAGTTTCACTTCGGCGTCGCCAAAAGATACAGCGTCGCAACATTAACAGCTAAGCGACGCAACGGGTTACTCACCTGGAAAGAAAGCCGGTTGTACAAGGCTGACGAAGACGCCCCACTTGAGCATTTCTTGTCGCAAGGAGTCACTAAACGCTTCAAGTGCGAACTTGCTGGCAGAGTATGCGCCTTGACCGGCGCGCGATATGCAACCTGCGCAGAATGAAAACAAGTGCTACTTGCACAAAATGTAACAGTGTGTTATGTTTGCCGCCTAAGAAGTTACGAGAGCGACCGAGGACGACTTTGCTTGAGCAACTAGACCGTATCAATACAAGTTGCTACAGTATTTCCGTGTCCGATCGGAACGCACTACGCCAACAATTGACGTAATCAGTAGTCAGCGTGCTTCCCACATCCATTCACATCAATGTTTCTACAGTAGTTTCATTCCAGGCTCGTTGCACGCGTATGTTTGATTAAGTTATACAAAACCGACAACCTCAAGAACACACAAATGGAATTAGTGTAGTTATCGCCAGTCGGTTTTGATCAATTGGACGCTTGCCCTACATCCGATGTGCAGACATGAATGGCGTTAAACCGCTTCAGTGCAGAGGAGTGACCAGCAACGGACAAAACACGCGCTGCTGCAACTTGTTGAACAAATCGAGTACAACCGGAAATGGCGTCAGCGCTTGCACGGCTGTCCAGTGATCACGCGACATGCAGTCAGGATGAGGTCAAGGCGAAACAAACAGTGACGAATGAGAACTACACTAAATACTTTCACCGTGTTGTCGATGCACACAGTAATTTGCGTCAGTCGGCATTTGTTGACATTTGATTCAAGAAAAATTACAGGCGCAGGGTTTGAGTTCCCGTCATTGCCAGTCGTGTAATTACAATCATATGGATTGTGGAGCAAGAAGGTTTTGAATTGCACATCCAACCGAATAGACTACTTAACATCAACATATATTTCTCAACTATGAATAAAGCAACATGCTAGCAACATGTGTTAGCCGCAGCACATACTCCTCAGGGAAAAGTTGGAAAACGCTGAGATCAACTTGTACCCGTCTCAACGAGCGTCTTTGGGAGCTAAGACCTTAATAGGAAATCCAAGCCTCCATTTCACACAACTCATGAGCCCCCCTAGTTCGACAAATCCCTAATCTAACCTTGGCTGGCGGCGGATCTGCCAAAACCGTCAATCTATTGTGTGAAACTGGATTTTGGAAGCTACAATCCTGGTGGGCCTACAACATAATGCAACTGCGGAAACTTACAAATTCTCATTATTTTGTTTGCCACGATCAACTACAGATTTCTGGACTTGCACGAAAGCGTGAGCACCATGCTGATCCAATCAGACGATGATGCAAGTTCCAAACAAAAAAACTTGATACACAACAGCTAGGTGACAAGTCAGGTTCTGTAATGCACGCACACCGAAAAGCATCCTCCAGTGATCGAATGCTTAAAGGTTTTTGAAGGGATGCACTTTTTAAAAATAGTTCAATAAACGCTGGGAAATGCACTGCTTATAACGCAGCAGTATCACACAGAGACACTGGATCGATTTTCCAAAACGCGGTGAAGACCTTGAGTGGTCAAAACAGGAATGCCACCATTAGGTCTACATAAAGAAGGACGAAGTATAATTAAAATTAAATGCATGTTTCTAATGGTACTTGAGGCGCGGGTTTTATAGTGGAAAATAGACTACGCCTACAAGACCAAGTACAATGCAGTGCTGCAGTGCTTTTCTTCCTCACCAAAAACTAGGTCATTTATTTAGCTTCAGGCGCTATGACAGTTCCATAATAGCCATGCGTATTACACAGTACAGTTTGAGACGTCTACCTGCTGGAACGTTCTTGAGAACTAAGCATTGAAACAAAAGCCAATAGCTTTCTCCAATCAGAAGCGACCCCGTTTATAGACAATACCCACCGCAGCGACACAGGTCAGCCTACATTTGTGCCCGTATGATTGCTGACGTTTGCACCTTGTGGTGACTTAAACCACGGTTTTTGTCAAGTCAAAACGACAGGAGTTGAAATGACTTTCCTAACGATCCAAATGGACGTATAATGTAATATGTTGGAATTTCTTAAATCGCGATTACACATAACTTTGCCACTTCTCTGAAATTCAATAAACTGACTTAAAACTTGCTGACAAGTTAAAATATTCAATGAAGACTCAGCAGTACTTTCGCTTCGCTAAGCACTCCACACTCGAATCTGCCGGGACTTCGCACCTAAACATTTAGCACGAAAAATGTTTACTATTGCGGGTTTGAAGTTGGAATTTAAAAGACCAGCATCACAATAAGCCCCAGCGTAGAGTTAAAATAAACCATTTCGAGGTCTTGCATCTAAACCGTATCCTGAAGTTCATCATTTCGGAAAGCCCGAGGAACAAATTTGAAGCGTTACAGTCTTTGGGCAATTGTTTCCACAAAATGCCAGAAACGTGTCGAACAAAACACCAAGTCCATTACTAGTTTTCGATCCGATAGCCACGTTTCGAAAGTATTGCAGATAACCCCAGCCACAAGTAAAATAGCCCTTCGCACACGAGTACTATTTACAACGCTATGCACACAAAACCTCAGGGCCCTTTAAGTAAACTTCCGACGAACGTAGTTAAATTGTGATACCAGTGACGCAACGGGTGTATTTGCGCAATGCTGCAATCTGCTCCGTATTGCCGAATTGAATTGACTGAATTGCATCGTTTCAAATGCGAACTTTTTGGCAGCCTTGCTGTTATACAGCAAGTGAGCAATCGATCAAAACGTTGTTGAGCCCCAGTTACATGTACTCTTCTTTCAGGCCGGATGTGTTTGTCTTATTGAAAATCGGAATGGCTACTATCCACCGAAGTAGACTCTTGATGAGCGGTTCCCCGAAATTCAAATTCAGTTATTTCGCTCCAACCACAAAATAACTTTAAAACACACCCGGTCCATTTTCTCATTTTTGTTTTGCAATGGTTGGTTACGTTCTTTATGAACAGGCCGCATATATGCAGAGGCAAAGTAGATATTTTAAAAGTTTTCGTCATTTACTAATTGATACACAGCACAGTGCATTCTAATTGAGAGCACTGAGAAGCAGTTGACAATCGTGGCATGCCACGACCGCGACATACCGTTTCTGTAAAGCCAGAAATGTGATTCCCCCAAGTTTTTTATCAGGGGTGGGGCAACCTATTGGACTCGCCGGTCACACTGATTGAAAAATTTGACAGCAAGCCGGATGGATCGGGTGCAGAAGGAAATATTGTTCGTGGAAAATGATGCAAACGAGATTTTTAAAATCTAATTGACTTTATGAATTTCATTTCCACAAGTTCACGGCGGTTTAATGAGCTTAACGAGCCGTAGTTTGCCGTGCCTGGTTTAGATGCTCCTGCCAATAAGCGCGGTCGCTCGTGAAGAGTGTACAGCGAGACACGCTGCAGATTTTAAGAAACTTTCAAGAAACAGTTGAACTGTCTCCTAGATTCTTTTACGTTGCACTCAGATGAACCTGAACTTCGCTTTTTTCCTTTTTTAACTTCGGAGCGACGTGTCATGTCGTTCAAGGCCAAGGATTTTATTCTCTACAAACGCATTTTTGTAGGTTACATAGCCGATTTTAGGTTTTTGGTTAGGGGTATCCACTCAACCTTTTGCACCTTTGGGGATCAAAAAACACGTGAGGCAAATATTTGTGTGGTTGATACAGATCCAACATTAAATCACAAACAGTAAACCTTTGCGTCTTGTGGATTGATGCGAGCAGACTTTGCAGTGGATCACACAAGACAGTAGTGAGACCAAGGTCCAACAACCAGCGGAAGAAGTCACATAACTTTTTTGGCTTATTTGTTAACATTGAAACATGACACAAGCTGAAAGGTACTTGTATCAAAGTCTCCTGTAAGCTGTAGGTGGATTTAGCGTGAAGTAAATAGCAAAATCGTCAAACTGTAAAATTCCTCTAAAATGTTTACATTTGGCCCCCTTGGGGCCATAATAGGTGAAATAAGACCAACAAATTTCATTTTGTAGTTCAATAAATCGGTGGCATTGTATGTACAATACGCCTTTTGTTTATCTTCACTGGTTTCAGGAGTGCAACTGACCCGACTTTAGTAGCACATGGTCACAAAAAATGGTCGGAAAAATCGTTACAATATATCCTTTCAATGGGTTTACTTGAAAATTAGTAGCATGTAAGATAACTGTAGAAACATTCCTTAAATTTCAGAGTGCAGCTGTTTCTAGAACGGGATAAATGAAGCTTGTAACAAGAACAAAAAATACTTTTTTGGAGGTTTTCATTTCTTGGACCCAAAGAGAAGTAAAATCTTGTTTATATTTCGTAAGTCATGATTGACATTATTAACGCAGAAACATTTTTTCCAACGTGCACAGTTTACACATCACAGAACTTTTTAATATCACTTTTTTCCCAAGTGGTCTAAATTGGATTTTCCCTTTCCGCACGATGCTCTGTGTAGTAAACGTCACAACAATGTCGAATAGTTTGATGCTCCGCCGGTTCGTGAGTCACGGTCATCCAAAAGGTGTGTTCAGAGTCACTATAACAGCTTTTCGCCCTTGGGGTTTTAATCGCATGGCATTAAAACAGGGTTGCTTGACTAGATGACCTCCATGGTCCTTCACCAATTCCATGCGACACAGTGACAATCGTTGTTTAAATTGATCAGTTATTTAATTTCCCCTGACAATCGTTTACCTTGTTACATGATGGCTTTTTGTATTGTTTGTTTATTATTAGATGAATTACGTGAAAAAAATAATAAATCAAATCGCTGATATTGACCTGCAGCAAATTATATGGGCCAAATGAGAATAAATGATTGATTAGCTAACCAAATGCAAGAGGTGTCTTTTCTGAGTAAAACCTCTATTCTGCGATGAATATGCATCACGACACATCTTGAAAGAATGCATAAAACATCAGAAATCTGAATTACTTTAAAAAATGCATGATTTATTCGGACTAAAAGTGCTACGCTGCATTCTGTTTCAAGCAATGATTAATCTTTATGTCACCGTATTTTTCTACAGGCACTTTTGTGATGCACTCTTATCAACTGGAGGAAAGAATCAAATCGAAAGCGTACAAAATTCCTGATAACACTTTATTAGACAATCTTACCCGCCATGCTGCTTAGGTTGATGATTCTCCCACGGGCTTTGCGCACGAGGTGCAGAAGAGACTTGGTCACCCGTACTGCTCCCATGAAATTGACCTGCATGATCTCATCGAAGTCCTCGGTAGCACACCAATCTACTTCTGCTACGGTGTAAGACTCGGAACAGTTGACCACTGCGTAGAGACCTGGTGATTGGCAGACATTATATTAAATTGTCAAGCAAACCTAAAAATCCAAGTTCTATTTTAAATTATACTCATTTACTAGACCATCAAACGCAAAAATTGAAATTCAACTTTTGGTACAGCAGCTTTTTAATATTCCGTAAATACACTTTGTGACGCTGGTGAAGAATGCTCTTTCAAGCTTTTGCAACAAGGATTGCTTGTTTTTGTGCTTTGCAAACGATATTCCTATCTATAGGTAAAGCCACCTAATCTACATGAAGCTACTTTCTAGTTCATGATACAAACGAAGAGCACGCAAGACCAATCGCCTACTGAAAGTACAGCAAACGTAGTATGAACACGGTGGCGACACAATCCCGGAAGAAAAGGATCGTCAAGGCACGAAAAATCAAATGCAACAATTGCACGGCTTCACGGATATCCGACCTGCGGTCGAAATCTCTTTTACTTCCTCCGAACCTATAATTAAACCACGCAAGCAGAACCGATAACACACTTTGTTCCAAGGACTTTTCTCAAAAGCTTGTGAAAGCAAGAGAACAAACAGGTTGTCACAAACCGCCGGAAAGAAACCGACGTTCGTTTGCCTTTTCCAGGAGGCCTTGCTTAAAACTGCCACTGCCACGCTGACAAGAGCGTAAGAGACTGCTTAAGACGTTGTCCAGCAACACACCTCCTACGAACTAAATTTATTAAATTACAGTTCAATTCACAGTGGTAAAACCTTGGACTACGACCTTAGCAACAGCATGTTTCAGCTTCACTAATGCTGTTTAGGCAGGCGAGCGGAGCATAAGCTTCAATATTTACGCCACATTCTATCGATTCGGAGAAACGGGGTAGCGCGGTACGTGCCTTTCCATCAATTTTACAGAAACGTAATAAAAACGGCAAAGGCCGGAGTAGCGTTGCCACTCCATTTGACGTCAGCTATCGCCCATTCAGATAAAAATAGATTTACCTGAAGGTGAAGTTTCATGAACCTCAGTCAATTACCAGCGGCAGTAGAAATGGTGTAACGTGGCACCGCTGCGTCACAGCCGGAGATGAGATTAGTAACCGAATCGCCAGACACAAGAGCGCGCGTCTGAAGACGCCAATAAAGCTTGCCTTGCGGAGCAAACACCTCGAGTGATTGCGGTATCAAAACAAAAATGGTTTGAAAACAACCTAATGACTTGTTAAGGCTGAAACACACAACGCTGCATCATTCTAGGCTGTAATTGTGTTGCAGTCTGGTCAAGTGCTACACTTCTTCGAATATTCCTAGCGAGGATACGAAATTTACGAAAAGACTTAAACTATGGCTATGGCTATCCTCTTCGGGCCATATCTACGATAATGTGGAAAAACTGCATAAAGCAAAATCATAGCTGGACTCATTGCACGCGATGTGGGTTTTACGCAAATCAGAAAACGTGTCGAACAAAACCGTGTAGCGAAAGAAGCGTCTATCGGAAGCGCTAATCACAGTGACAATGCTTCTTGAGGTTGGAAGCAGCGCGTCACAAACTGGGCGTGTGCAACCCATCACCAACAGCGTTTTTGTGGCGATAACATGAGAACCGAACTGCGTGATGACGTGATATAAATAAAAGCATCCTCTCAACCGTAAGACGAATCGCACTGACAGCACATGTGGCGCGAATATTACTTCTTTCATCATAGGTGTGGCTGTGCGTTTATGACAACGTTTAAGAATTTCAAGGACTGACGCAGCAACAGATCTAGCGTCGTGTGGTAATTACTGTCTGTTACCGTAAACATTTACCAAGGCAGGGTCCACCTTTCCACCTTTTCAAGTCAGCGTTCGCAACGGCTGATTCATCGCTAGCAACAGTCCCAAACGAAATTTTGACAGGGAGCGGTTTTTCCTGCTACGGTAAGTACAGAGGGACGCTCATTGTTTATCGTTAGGCAAGAACACACACAAAAAACAAGGGTTTATGTTGAAACAACAGATGCATCAGATAGCGTAGTACTAACTATCTCCGCTGGTTACTCCACCGCTCCCGACAATGCTTAACCGAAACCAACCAAGGGTGCGGCTGTTCGCTCGACCAACCTTTGCAGATTTTGACGGTTTTCGCGAAGTGAAGGGTTGAGTTGAGTTTTGAAATATCATGGGTTGAGTTTTGAAATATCACCGAGAATAAAATCAGACAGACAAGAGGTTTTGCTCAATCGTGCTCTTTCATAACGGGTTTGAGGTTGCATTTCTCCCTCTGAATATTTGAACTCTCTCTCAAGTATCGGAAAGCAGCTTTAGGTATTTTTTTCGAAACGACAGTGCAGCACATTGGACCATAAAACAGGCAATTTGTTTACTGTTGTCACACTGTCAAAAATAAGAACCAAGTAAAATTAGCCTATCCAAAGACGTTTAAGCAAAAGTCACAATTTCTACACATTTTCTGTCAAAAGGAGCATCTTCGTCAGGTGTGGGAAGCATCTTCGTTTATTAATTCTTGTTGGTGATTTATACGCGATAGAAACTAAGGGAAAGGGTTTACGCTGCTCACAAACATCAAACAGTATTAGAATGTGACGTGAATGGACTGCAACTAACAGCAAAAAAGAACGCGCAACACATCGCTGAATACCTATACGAAAAGCATCAACTTCCAACCAGCCGCAGCAATGCAACCAGGCATACATGGAAAGGACATCTATGTAATGTTTACCAATCACCAAACAGTCAGCTATGTACTGACATTACTTCATGATATTGTTAACAGTTTGCCAACGTCTGCTTCCATTACACTGCTTTGATCTGGTAGCTTCTTTCACGAGTGAATGTTGCGACTGTAAAAATGAGTTTGCGTAATGGACCAAAATATTCATTTGCTTTGAAATGTCGATTGTAGCTTCGATGGTAGTCCAGTCGTCGATACTTTGAATTCCAACGCATATTTTGAGTGTATAGCATTAAGCAACCTGGATATTAACTGCCTTTTTCTTGCAAGCAAAGACTATTTTTTTCCATGTTTAGCTTAAAAACAACCAAAATATTGCCATACATCTGCTACACAACAAAAGTAGCGATTTTTTATTTCACGAAAGCAAAGATATGTCGACATTCCCAGCTCGTAGCCGTACGAGCAATGGTATATTTAAAGGTATATTTAAGGTTGGCAACAGATGGGAAAATGCATTTCTATGTTATTTATTTCCAAACATGTATACATAGGCTTATATCAGTGAATATCATTTTCAGAAATCATATGCTTATTGTTGAATATATCTATAATTAGTCATGATAGATTTTTTTCATAAATTTTAGAGGTAACTGCTTATCTTTTGAAATAGTGCTGGGATGCATGGTCAGAGAAAGGTTGGGAACCCCAGTCTAGACTGAAAATCCCATACATCTGCGTGTAATTGCAGCTTAAACAGACCACGTACGATGCTGACTGCAAGTTTTCGATGAATTCCAGGGCTATATTATCGTCACATCAAACGTTTCAGTAAGCTGAACTTTCAATTGTGTTGTATTAGCTTGGTAGAAAAGTAACAAGGCTGAATGTGACTCCTGCAATTTTAGCAAAAAAACGCATTTTAGTCGCAACTTCTTCCCTATCCTTTTCTTTAAACGTAGCATGAATTGTTTTCACTGGACATTACCTTTTTCTGGAACTCAACCTTTGCAACCTTTCCAATAAACGCGTGTACTTAGACCCCTGTTAAGTATGTACAGAATTGTCCACGGCAGGTTAACGTTTCACAGTGTATCAGAGGCCATTGATAGAAGCTCTAGGGTTTATGTAGGGTTTCGAAGTATCCGCCGACTGGCTCTGCTTTCATCCTTCTTGAATAAGATGGGAAGTAAGAGCGATGCGTAGTGTTACGTGAAATCGATTTCCTATTAAAAATTTGCGATTAGGTTCCTTCTTGTTTCAGCTGTGGACTGAAATTGAGGCTATCGGTGCTAGTACCACAACCTGGCAGCAAGACAACTCAGCCCACGCATTGCAAAACAGACAAAATGGGAATGCGTTGAAATGAGTGCAACAAGATATTCGATCTTTTTTCGAAGTTGCCGCGCACAAGGCCAGGTTGGTACGTCTGTGGAGTAAACAAAGCAACGTGGAGATGGGAGCTGTACGCAGTGAAACAGACAATTCTCTGGAGCTTGGGACTGGAAATGTGAAACGAATGATTAGCGCGCGCGTACAGAATCAACATGCACCACCGGACGTGATTATCACATCGGATGGAGCGAGGTGGAACATGAATCATCACGCAGCGGTCAACGCAGGTAACGTGCAACCTGGCTATTCTCGAATCGCGCGGAGAGAGTGACGAAAACACTGACAGCTCAAACACGCCATTTAATAAGTCAAACAAAGATGCGCTATGCTTATGCACTATTTCCTGTTGTCAAACAAAGCAATTGTAATACGTACAAACAATTGCAAATCTGGTTGAAGCTGATCAATATTCCTATAAAACATGGATGGGCAATTAATTTGGCTCGGGGGCCACTTTGAGAAGGCCGCGTTTAGCAGAGGGCCGTCCTTTCTGATGCAGTGTTTCTCAACCGTTTTCGGTTCGTGCCCCCCTTTGGTATTTTCACACAACGTGCGACACCCTTCCTGCTGTTTTTTCAATACATACGATATTATAACCATTATGATCACCACAAATGGCATTTCCAGAAAAATACAACGAATTACCACAAAATTATTAATACTACAAAAATGTTTTTTCTAACATTTAATTTCAAACGGCAATTGAATTTCACAAACATTTTTAATGCGACGGTTGACTTTGCAACAGTATGACCAACTTCGAAACTTGTAGTTAAGTGGTGGACAGTGCTGATCTCTCATTTCATCCTCGACTTTCCTTCAATCTCGTGCCTTCGTTTGTGTGAATTACAGGTAAGGAACCACTCTCGCAGAGATATATTGTGGCAAACAAAAACACTATAAGAAAAAAACAGTTTAGACAGTTATGGGAATGATTCGCGCAAGCTCACCAGAACCGAAAAAAGTGGCATTTCATTAAAATTATCACGTGCTGATGAATTATTCCGAAAATCACAAAATTGGTCCTGTGATTCATCGAGAACACTAGCTATAACCAGAGAGATAGAGACCGGATTTTGTATAAATGCAGCTTCTTCCTTCTTGAGCTTAGGGAAATATCGCTGCATCTCCATTTCAAGGGATTGAAGGTGGTCTATGTATAGATGTCTTCAAACCCTCGTCACGTTCTACAGTTTTTCAACAACACTTAACAATTTCTCAAGCATGGCAACGTTTCCTTGCATTACTTGTCGAAGCCAATTTTGCAACTTCGAATAAAATGCTTGAAGATTCGTCGCGAAGCTGGATGTGTTTGTAACCTTTCCTTGTATCTTTTGTTTAGATTTATGTTATTCAATTTTTCAAGCATTTCTGCCAAATAATCAAGACATTTCAAACAAATCTCGTCACTAAAGTAAGATAAGAACTCGTTTGCTTTCAGTTCCTTCATCTCACAAACGTGGTTTAGAAGGTTCCCTTTCAACAGCCATCGTGCAGATGTGTGGAATAGAAGAACTTCGTGTGTCTAAAACATGTCTTTGCAGAGTTCTTTAAACAGGCAGGTGTTAAAGCTTCCAGATTTGATGTAATTGCCAAATTTGAAGTGGAATCCAGAACATTTTTCAGAAGAGTTGGTGAGTTTTGCGAGCAAATGCATATCTGTGAATGACACAGTGTAGGCTACCTTTTGCTTTCGGAGCAAGTTCTTGAACTTTTTTTGAATGTCTGAACGTGATCCCATCATTGCAGGAGCTCCATCAGTACAAACCCCACAAACATATTTCCACTGCAACTCAGCAGAATTAAAAAAGGTTTACTTCTCCGGAACACCTGCATTTGTTGTTGCACTTGGCAGTTTCTCACTAAACAGGAGCTCTGCTTCAATGTCTCCTGAATCAATATATCTCACGAAAACGAGCACATGACGTAACATGTGTTGACTCATCCACTTGAAAAGAAAACATCAGAGATGCTTTCATTTATCACCTGGTCTTTCACATCTTCCAACACATCTGAAATGCACCTCTAAATAGTAGGCCCATCGCTGGAAAGAGATCTTCGCCTCATTTTTGCCTCACTAGCTTCTCCAAGAGGTATTGTTACTGTTTTCAACAAACTGGGTTTCACAAGCGTTTCTCCAATCGTGAGTTGTTTTGCTTGGCAATTTCAAGTGTAACTTCATGATACCTGTGTTCTTGGTGAAAACTTCCGGCAAAATGTCTATGACGTTTGAACCTTGCTCCATGCCGTGGGAAGAATTCTAAACCTTTTTTGGCATAAAATGCGTCTCATCTTGAAGCTTTCATAGACAAAGCACTGAGAGTCTTTATAACATTGCAATCCGTTTCTTTTGTGAAGTTTTGGAAGGCTTTGTCTCTAAATGCCGTATGAACTTCGAAGATTTCACAAAACTCTGCACTGAGAACAACGTTGCAAAAACACACTATGGTTTCTGTGCTTTTGCCAGCTATGGAGGTGACACCAGATTTCAAATACTCTTCAAAATACTTTGGTTCTTGTCCATGTTAAGAATAGAAATGAAAGCCTCATAATACCTTTGTACATAGAATATGTTTCTACCTGACTGCTCACTGCAACTTCAATATTAAGCTGCCGATATCAAAGGCTACTACTCTTTTAAAAAAAGAACAACCAAATGCGTCAGTTGACACAAGGAATACACCACTGTGTTTTCTTCACCTCGGATTACGACAAGACGTGCAGGATTGTCGTGGACAGATGTGACTGTACAACGGTGGTCTGACGTATCTGCTCTTCATGTTACGACTTCGGATTCTTGCTTACATTGCCAATCATATTATGCAAAATTTTGTGCTAACTGATTTGGTAACTCAAATTTTATAAATGGCGCCTCTAGTAAATTACAGTATACGCAACAAACAAGTTGCTCCGAGAAGCAAATTCATTGCGATGACCAGAATTTACGATTTCAACTTAGCGCTTAGACAAAAACGACAAGTTAAACATGTCGCTGCAATGATATTTTTGCGTACTCTAAAAATCTTCGCGGCCTACGTTGAGAAACGTTGCCTTATTAGAAATGGTAGCAATCCTTGGTTCAACTTAGCCTCAGCGCTAATACTTTCTGTGATAGTTGAGGAAATTTCATATGTGATATTTTTCCTGAATGCCTCCGTGGGCCACTGAAAACGCTGTGGCGGGCCACATGTGGCCCGCGGGCCGCTAATTGCCAAACCCTGCTATAAAAGAAAGGAGTTGAACGCGAAAGAATTGTAGGTCGAAACTTTGCTCCCTCCTTCCCACTAACTAAAAATTGAGAGACATTTAATTTCTTAAATATCACAATCTCGACAATTTCCTCATAGTCTACTCTAACACCAGTACGTCTAATCAATTTAGTACACAACTATTTTGGGTTGTAACAACTTTGCACTTACATGCAGCAGTAGAGGAACATGTTGGCAATAATAAACACGAAAAAGACAGGTGCTTAATGGCGAAATAATACAACAGTCTAGTGATGCATACCTTCAACAGTCTGGTGCCAATAGAAAGCAAATCAAATGATAAAGACCGCATTTAATCCGTGTTTGGTTGGCGCAATGTGGCAAAGTTGTGGCGTATCTCTTACCATCGTCCCCAATCATATCTTGAATCATTTCCGCCGCGTCGTCGATCTCGTCTTGCTTGGTAACGTTCAGCTGTAAAATGGCTAAGTTGGTGGAGCCACGTGACGCCAGCGCCCGGGCTCCCAAGCTGTTGCAGTCCGAGCAGCCGGCGAATACCGAGTAACCTTGGTGGTCCAGGCGCAGGGCCAACTCGTAGCCGTACGAGCTGGGAATGTCGCACCCTGCCGTTGAAACAAAACAAACACGCCAGTGTCGAAGAGAGGTAACTTCCTTCGAAGGAAAACGAACAGTTTTTCACGTCATGACCACAGAGCTGCTGACGTAGTTTCGAAATCAGATTTCTGCAATGGATGACTTTGCAGACGATTTTTCTAATATACTTAAAAATCTTAACCCCAACTGAAAAGCAACGCAAATATATAGTTCTCAATTTTAAGTGCAGCAGTGCATATTGCTGGCATTTGGAGTCGACTTTACTGAAATTTAACTTCACCCACCGAACGGCATTTGCTATACTGTATTTGCTGCACTCCATCTTGAAAGGGCGGGATCACTGGCAAGCATCAGGTGATGTTCACCACACAAACTAGACGTCAGAAGCGTCACAACATGTTGAAAACATCTGAGCTGATCATTTTCGCACCACGTGGGGTGAATATTCGATTTGCCTTTACTTGATTCATAGCTCATTTGACATAATGAAATTACTTAGCCACAGCAAAACTAAAGCAACCGCCACTTTCATCGTTTGTCAGCGCTACCCTTTAAATGGTATCGAAAATTGCAGCAAAAAAAGGTTTAAAAACAGTGCAATACACGTAACTAAGAGCTCACTGCGCGACCGGTGTGCGGAGATTGAAGGAAAACATTCCGTAGTTCCACCCCGCTGTTAATTTGTAAGTCCAATTGGCTTTTTAGCCACGTACAAAACTGAGAGTCGACTCATGTCAGTGAGGTAAGGGACTGGTAATAACTGATCGAGTTTATTTAAGGTTCTTTAAATGTTATTTTCGGCTTTGACAGCCAAGATAACTACATTCTGTAACTAACCGCTTCAATTTGGCCTGGTGTTGAAAAATTAACGTGAACGACGCGAATTTGCTTGACGGTATGACGTGGACAGTGATTCGCAACAGCAATGTAAGTATAGAAGGGTACCTGTGATGAGCACGGGTTTGCTTTGCTTCTTCGCCATACCAGCAGATGGTTTGCGAAGGTCACAACTTCAGATCGATGAACAACTGATTTTTAACTTTACAAGTAATAAAATGGTGCTATTATATTCTGCACAAGCATAAGAATTAAATGAGAGGCAAGCCAAAGTCCAGGTGGCGTGACTAATCTCAAACCTAGCTTTGTCCGGCCTTAGTGTGGAACCACCAGAATTCAGAACTATCACAGGGTGCCGGAAACGGTGTTTCGCCTCTCACTCGGGCTGCTGCCACCCGACCCACCAGCGAGGTTAAGCGGATGTGAAGCAGGGTTGCCAACCTGTTTTCACTCAAAAGAACCAGACCTTGTCCCAAAAAGCCTTTCATATGAAGGAAAGGCTTTTTTGGGACAAGACAGATAGCAATTTTAAGACATATACACAGTAAAAGACAGATAGCAATTTTAAGACATATACACAAAAACCATAACCAAACAAAAAACCGTCATTAAATCTCGTTAGAAACATCGATGCAATACAATTCCAATCTTTAGAAGCATATTCGTTCCCGGCAATTACACTGTGGTACATTTCTTTTTTATCAACATCATCGATGATTTTTAGGGCAACAGTAAAACCTTTGCAATATTCTGTGCACCCTATGTTCATAGACTCTCGTCAAAAGAGATTTGTATTGAATATGCTCCTGAGACAAAATGCTTTGCCAGAGCCAAGCCTTTCTGACTGAAAAAAGCCAGATTTTCAAAACCTGGTTTCAAAAAAGCCAAATTTGCAACCCTGACGTGAAGAGTGAGTGATTATGCATGCACAAAAACCTTCATGAAGCATGCTCACTACGAACTTCGCACGAAAAGCCAATCTCCCTGAAATATTGAATAAATACGTTTGCTTAGAATACCCCACTTCAGATCGGGTAAAATGAGCAATCACAAGTGGTCAAAACAGTCAAATAATATTCGTTGCAGTGCGAGGTTATTTAGGAGACTATGGCTAAAATATTTGTAAAAAAATATAGCGAGCACCAATTATATAGAACTAACAGACATACGCAAACTTAGCAAAACTGATGAACTAGGCATACTCGTTGCTGTTAAAAGTAGGTTTGCCAATCCCTAGGAACTACGAACAAGCACGACTTGATTTATTTTTAAGTCCACTGTTTTGCGTACTGGTATTTGCTTATCAAAAACGTTGTCTGGTGACCTATTCGCGAGACTAAACTGTACTCTTGCGAACTGCGCGTTATTTCCCTGTGCGTTGCACAAGCAAATGAAACGCATCCAGCCAAATGAAGATTTGTTTGAACCACATACGCAGCGTAATCACAAAGTGGACGCCACACAAAACACCAAAGCTTTGATCGGAAGTGAAAAACAATGTAATATTTAACTTTGCTGGACCAACTTAGGAACACGTCCTGCACATTGCGATTCGTGGTAGCTAGTTCAACACTCCATTACATTGCCGCTACAATTTTTCTAAGTTGCGGCCTACAGCATAAAACAGGCCTCCACAACATACGGCCCGCGAAAGCTTTTTCAATTACAGAAAATTTTGCAAAAACCCGACTTCGGGTAATAGTTACAGAAGTTCTTTTGAACTACAACGAAATAGACTTTTGCGGCCCGCGGCAAATTATGTTGATGAATTTCGAGCTTTGAGTTGTGCAGGCCTCACCTAGAAGAATGGCGTAAACATTAAGGGCAGTATAGCTTGTGTAAACAGATGCGAAAAAATTGCATGAAGTATTTGTTCGGCCAAATTTCGCTGCTGCCTTACAAAAATAAATCGTTAAGTACCAACAATCCACATTAAATGTAGTTCCTTCATATGAAATGCCGACATTTTGCGAATGTACTTATCATGATGTTATCTACAGTAACGCTATCCTATCTGCAGCTGCAAATACACACAAAAGAGAATTTCGCTGCAAGCAACTTTTCCATCCTTTTGTTGCGAATGATATGTACCCCATTTTCGTATCCTCCATGACACTGCGCCGTGGCAGAAAACCGTTTTGTTTTGTGCTGTCTACTTCACACCAAGTGAGAGCAAGTTTTTCTGTCTCAACATAAGTCGAACGCGTAAACACTTGAATAGTAATAATAAGCACAACTGGACTAGCAGACTCACTGAGGCTACCGATCGCTGAGTTGACAGCAAGAAATGCAAACACGCACCCGCTTCCAACAAAAAGTCAATCCCTCTAGGAGAAACTTTGCTGAAGCAAAAGATAGCAGCTTCTTAACCCTTGCCAGCGGGAGAATCAAGCTTTTGGTTGAACAGCCAAACACCATGCTGTCCGTCAGCAACACACAGGAGGCCATGGCAAAACGCTCCAAACCACACTCGCCTAGTGCACTGTAAACCACCACGCGATGTCTGCGAAGACATGCAGACAAAAAAGCACACAGCAAACGATTGTTTCGACGTGGCTGCTGACAGCGTGGTGTGACCGCGGCATAATGATCACATCCGGCCGGAGCGTTGTGTAAAATCACTCAATCAAACCAAAGTTCCCCGAATATAACTAAGACCTTCACTCCGGTTGGTCTTCAAACACAGCAATCGCATGCAGATCGTATGTGGCAATGGCGATGCGCTTTTTGCGCAAGTGAATAGCGATCCGGGCGACTGCCTCAGTAATTATGTTTTGTCGGTGTGACGCAACTCTTGGCCGCAAGCGCATATGGCACGTATTGGTGGGATCTGACAAGGCTAATAGTTGTGTACAAAATCAAGCACCGTGCTGAAGTGTCGCTGCCAGCACGCGGTAAAACCAACCAACGCGTCAGGCGAAACCAGGAAGCATGCAACAGGCACACACGTAGGTTGGTGGCAACGCATTTTCTAAACGTTTCCTGAGAATGTGGCTGCGTGATCGTGCAATTGTATCCTGATGCGAGAAAAGCTTTGCTACATTAAAAATGTGTGAAATGATAAAGTTGGCCAGTTTTGAAAATAGCCAGCAGCTTCCACTACACTTGTGCGACACGCTTGGCATGTTTTGAGAACGACGGTGCCATTCGACATGCTGTCGAACTACTGGATCAGCATCAACAGGCAGCTTTCGCAGGACGGTAACAGCTACATATGGTTATAATCTGATCAGTGAGTAAGGAGATCAACGGGAAATAGAAAACGAAGAACAAACAATATAACCCTAAAATAGGCCATCATGTGACCAAAAATAGTAATCGCTCATCGACTGTGAACCGTGAACCTAAGTATTTTATAGCTCGTTGAGCAAAGGCGGCTTACAGTGTACTCTGTAGCCTGCAGCTTACAATACGTAGGTTTAAAATAGGAGGTAGAACAATGCCTGTGAATGCGAGGGCAGAGAGCCACATTCACTTCACAAAGATTTACCCAATCACGAAATAACATTTGGCAGCTTCCAATTTTTTCGCACACACTGCATTGCAGAGGAAAGTAACTGATGTCTTCTTACGCGGGTTGAAGTCGTCTATGTCGCCAAAAGTGACATCCTTATGAAATGAGATGCTCTAAACCAGTGATTCTCAGCCAGGGACCCGCGGGAAACCTTCAAATTTGACGGTCAGTCTTACATCGCATAATATTTACGTTTACTGGTCAGAAGTTGCAATGTGATAAAATGGTTTTGTGGGATATGGAACAATGCATCAATACAGTAAAGTGTCAGACAATGGTGACGAAAAGGTACAGTGCATGTTGTGCATGGAAGCTGTTTCGAGCAGATCAAAGGTTAATATTTGCAGTTCAAGGCTAGGTGTCATGCTCTATGGCCATCTGATGATACAGAGCACATTATTGTATTTCTGAAGCAGTGACTAAATCATGGTTGTGAATAACCAAAAAAAGGTAGCAAAAATGATGGGGTCCGCAATTGTTTTGGGAGGAGAAAAAGCGGCGCGCCATGACAAAAATGCTGATAACCACCACTATTCGAACCAAAGCGACGTTTGACAAACTCCTTAGTAACATCAACAACCTACTGAAAAGTTTCATGCAGTTCGCTAAACGCATCTTAACATAGCAAAATTTTCCGCTCACCTCCCTTCGCCAACTCACACGGCATAATCCATAATCTTGCAAAATGTCTTCTGCAAAATACTTGGAGACTAAACGCTGGCAATTATCATAACCGCGCACCGCGTTTAGTGTGTTACAGTTGTACACATTGTATAAATCTTGCACGAATTCACAGTTCATGTTAGGTTTTCGGAGAACGAAAAATAAAGACTACCGGCCGCAAAGGCAAGCATGGGCTTCCCCACTTGTTGCAACATAACGTCAGTTGGGTATTCACGAAAATAAGCAAAAAACGTGCGAAACACGCGATTCCTGAGGCGAAGTTTTTTGCCATGGCATCGCAAGCCTTTAACTTTTTTGTTTTATCACAATCTCCATCATGGTTCCTTACAACCAAATTTTCAATGTTAGGTCATACACTGGCAAATGTACAAGTTAGGACTTAAAAATCATTGTTTTTGTGCCTTCCATTCATATGTTCCATAGCATTGCGAATGTTACCAGTTCCAGTTTCGCAAAGACAAACGCAAATATTGTCTTTAAACCTTATCAAAATCTGATTTCCTATTCTGTTATGGCGGCCCTCTTCGGAACCAACTACCGTTCAACTTGGCAGCAAGACAGCGAAGACGCGATAGAGCTGCACGAAACGAAGTGGTCTGGTCTACGCCATTGCCGGCAGCAAGTGACTGACAGGAAGTCCCGGTGTTGCTGCTGTTGTGGAATTACTCTGATTCACTTGAAACAGCTGGCGAGTAATCGGATAAATACATTGTTCTCACGTTAGCCGTTTTCAGTCAGGCAACCGCGCACCTCAACCTGAGACTTGGTTGGATACTTTTGTTGTATTATTGATTTCCTTCGGTTTTGAGAACGACCGTTTGTGGTGAGATTTGACCTTTGGCGTCTGCCCTAACGTCTAGACATGGAAGTCACTACAGGCTAACCGCACGTTCGGCCGAGAGCACTTCTGCCTTATCCCAACTAATCTTTTCAACGCAGTGGGAATATACGCCAATTCAAGTGACGTTGCTTTTTTGGGAGATTTTGGGATTTCGCAGTGTATTTCACGTCCTTCGTGCGTTTCGGTCAGCTGAGACGCCAATGGTAGATGACAAACCATGCGCAGTTTTTCATGAGTTTATCGGAAACGTTTCGTGTTTTTTTAAACAGGTACGACTGTGTTTCCTCAGTCCATCTACTCGAGAAAACAACACTGCACTTCAGCGAGCGGCTGCGGTGTGTACAAACTAACGTTACGACAACGATAAGGTTACTCGTGTACAAAGAAATCGTTTGTATTGCGGTCAATGACGCACAATGTTTGTGCACTTCGTTCATAAGCTGGTTAACGGAAGGAGATCCGTGGCTGGGAAAAAATTAGTTTGCACAGAAGTAGACGTTTACGAATCATTAACGCACAAGGTTCCTATAAGATTTTAAAACGGGGTATAAAAAGATGAGCTGTAGAAATAAAAACAAAGGTAGAAGGTGAAAAAGGATAGAAAAACTAGCATAGATGTGTGAAATACAGCAAGGTTTACACTGCGGCTGGGTTCAAGTAAGTAATTACTTAATTGTTAGTAATTCCTTAATTACTTCCTAATTACTTAATTACTTACTTGAAAACCTTTACTTATTACTTGAGTAAGTAATTTTACCATTACTTGATATTTCAAGTAATTTGCTTTTAGAAAAGTTAAGATTTTAAAATCCATATTTGTTGCTGCAAACGCAACATGGTACATGACATGCATCGTCACACATAAACTAAGCCATCAAGGCGAATAGATTTCTTGCCTGTGCAGAGTGCTTTATGAGTCACAAATAGCTATTCCCCCATTATGTGATTTAAATTTTGCAATGATTTTGATATGCTCGCACGTTTTTAAGTCTAAACGTCGATTTTCGTGATTTACATGACTTACTTTAAAAGTAATCTGTTAGAAATTACTTATTATCAGGGTTTTTTTAAGGTGTTTTAGGGACCCGAATAGAATCTGAGAAAATCATCATCGGGTCCCTAGAATCTGAGAAAATCGAGTTCCTATAATCAGAGAAATCGGGACCCTACAGGTCCATACCGGGTACCAAACATTTTCCTTAAAAAAAAACTGTTATTACAATAAATTTTTGTTACTTGAATCGAGCCCTACCTTACACTTTGCAGCGATGACGGTGTTGCAATGTCTACTAATGACATAAGTTTCGCAACTGGTTATCAAAACATTTTATGGGTTATATGCGTGAAAATAATGTTACAATAACGAAAACCAGCAAACAATAACAAAAACTAGTGACCATAATATGAGTTTCTAATTCTATGACGAGGAATATAGTTTCGAACAAGAGTGCGTGGGCGAAGTTATTTTCAGCAGGGTGGAATCGACAGCAAAACTGCATGAAATTCATTGCAATCCTGGTTTCCACAGGTGTGTATACAAGCTGCACAGCGCTGGTTCATTATAATCACACAGTAATTACATTCCACCTGCGCTATCGAAGGATCACAGAAATTCTAAAGCGCGACCAACAGTAGGCCTATCCTTGTTAGCGTTGCGATCAAACCATAGTGAAGCAATGCGCCGAAATATGTTTCCACGCTCCAGTAACAAAATACCACTAGAAAAGCCCCGCAAACTTCAAAGCCTGAACGGTGCACTTGTGTGCACCTGCAAATTCACTTGAACTGCAGCACCTCGCTTGCCACCTTCAGCTCAATTCTTGGCTTCACTTCTCGCGTCGTGTAAAACACCACTCCGTTGGTGCACAGTTGAACACGTATGAGTTGTTGCTTGTTTTACACGCTCACGTCGATGCAGTTTTCTTGTAGCTTGGAGTGTTTATTGCTAAACGAGACGATCCTGCTGGTTCTGGCTGTTTTGCTTTCAGCAGTGCCACCTGACATCGAAGCAACAGCACACTGCATATGACCGAGGAGGTAAATAGAAATAAACTCAAGTTATCATCAGCTTTTCTGGGGAAATTTCAAATTATAGGCTACAAACAATCGCTGACATTTACTAAGTTTGTGTGTATTTGAAACATTATATTGAACAAACAAAAACAATCCAACAAAACGAAGTACACCATTCCATATGGCGGTAGCACGCCGTTGACTTCAGTGGAAATTCGAACCAGCATGCGATTGCGAGATTCTGTGTGACAGGGCTCGAGAGCTAAAAACGGCGGTAGAACTTGAATGTCCGGCAGCCCGGCTAGTTATTACGTATAGAATACAAAGAGTTCTTTGAGTTGATTTCTGATATGAGGTTGTCATCAGTGGCGTAATTAGCATTCCGCAAGTGGGCACTAAATGATTTAGAAGGCTCCCAAACCTTCCCAGTGCTTCACGAGTACAAAACATCAGGTTTCCTAAAAAATGCTAGAACCTACAGTGCATTATGACAATTCACATCACATTGACTGACACACATCAAACCCGTAGATAGTCTCAACCACTCGATGTTTGCCTGTTGCAATGCGCTGTTCGCAGGTCACGCTTTCGCTGATTGATCCAAGTTGAAAATCGAACGACCACCAGAAGCACAAGATCAGGGGAGATGGCAAGTTAAAAGAAATGAAATCTCAAAATGAAAACAGCAAACCTTATCCTAAGCGGTTGAGTGTATGTGAAGTTGCTAGACTCTGCAACGATGTCATCTGTGCTTGACCAGTTCTTCAACTTCTAATTGCATTCAGGTTTCACTCCGAAACGGTCCCAGATCACAAGAGTGAGTCCCGTATGGGAAAAGGTAACCCTGCATTTGAGATGATAGACTAACAGAGGCTCATGGGCTAATAAATTACTTCTAATTTTGACTTAAATGCTGTCAGTAAAATGCATCTCCAACGAAAACTAGTCAAGAGAGATGCTAGACCAGGGATTCCCAAGTTGGGGTACATTTGCCTATCTGAAGGGGTAAATTTAAGGTTATCAATTGAATGGAAATAAGTATTTATATATCATTTATTTCCAAATATACATATATCACTGAATATTATTTTCAAAAATCATTATATGCCTATTGTTAAATATATCTATGGTTAGTCTTGATAAAAAATTGTTAGGGTTACATGCTCATCTTTCGAATCGCTGAAGGGGTACATGGTCTGAGAAAGGTTGGGAACCCTTGTGCTAAACCAAAGGCGACGTGCCGTCGTAAAATTATTCCATTTCTAATAAAACATCACGTTTCATGTCAGGTTTAACCACCTGGTCAAGTTTGGGGGGAAACGACAATTTTTAGGCGAGCTCGCTTTGACCGCTTGAATGCGAGTTTAAAGAAATATTACTTCATCATTAACGAACGCATCCACGATAAAGCCAGTCAAACCTGGCCACAACAGTCCTGTCGCTGCGAACGGAAATAAAACTTGCATGAGCGTCGGTTAATTGCGTGTATAGGGTATTCAAAACGCCGGTGTGCTGTGCTTTAATCATTGTGAAGTTTTATTTCAGATGAAACATTTCCTTTTGACCATAGGAGCCACGGAGGTCATGTAGAGCTGACAGAAACTTTATGACAGAATATGAACAAGTTGACTTTAAAAGGATTGGACGTTCTTTTGCGTGGCTTTTCGACGGGGTCCCAAACAGAGATGTTGGTACCACGGTCAACCTTACGCCTGGCCACGGCGTTGTTTTATCATTGTTGCAGTTGCCAAATTTTGATAAAAGTGTTTGCCGTCAAGGATTGATACTGATCGAAAATGGAAAGCCTAACAAAAGCGCTGTGACTTGCAGCTTCCAAGATTCGTTTTGAAGCCACCCGTTCAGAACGTATCCTCACAACTCAGGATGGCAGAAACGACAGGAAAAGACATTATTTGCAGATATTTGTTACATTACAAAATAACTGATCGTAAAAACAAAGCATTAATGAGAATTAACATACACATTTGGCGTAAATCGAACTTTGATTATTGAGTACATTCTGTACCAGCCTCAGGGCCCCAAAAGACTGCAGTGCTGCCCTTCAAAATTTCTTTCTGACGCCCTGAGTACAGATGAAACCGTTTGAATCAACGCAACGGATTAGAAGCGTCTTTTAAATTTAATAGCGTAGCCACAGTCGAATTGTCTGTAGAACAACAGGAATAGTTCTTAGTCAACCATGCTTGCTTAGCGCTTATTAGCTATGCCGAAAAATACTGAATACATACGTTAACGATAGAACATTGACTTCGCTATTGCTTCAGCTATGGCTTCGACAAACCTTGGAACGTTTATTGTCAGAGATATATATACAAAATACACATTAATGTTTGCCCGAATGCTCTATCCGCCATTTAGTTTCAAAAGCTAACTACAAATCTTTGATATGATAATAATTTTGTCAAGTTTGAAGGGTTGGCTGCGTCACTGTTAGCACCAAGCTTGTCATTTGCGCAAGGAAGCCGTTGACACTTCCGTCCAACGTAGCAATCAAAATGTGGAAGTTGTCAAGGAGATAAGACGAAACTGCGCCTTTACAAGACTTTTTCGCGAGCAAGCGTACTGAAAATTTCGTGAACCCACTTCTGGCAAAGATTTTCAAAACTGGTTGAAAGATACCAATGCAAATGTCTAACGGGTGCCATACGATACTACTGTGTTTGGTGTGCTAGCTGCGTAAAATGAACTCGTTTCATCCTTCAAGCTAGACGTTGCTTTTAGCTGCTATTTTCTACGTCCACTGATCGCAAAGTTTTTCTTGTACCTTTAACAACTTATCAGATTTTCCATAAGATACTGGATGGACTACGATTTCGAAGACAGTAATCCTTTACGATGTTGGTGACTGGCACACTCGCCAGAAATACATGCTGTCTTTCATTCGATAAATAACTGTATGAGGGGTGCACCTCATTATAAAATCCAAAGCGTCTTTCAGTGATGTAGATAAACGCTTATTAGTCCAGACTGTTTGAACTTTTCTTTATTCAATACACAACTTATCTTCAATACACAACTTATCTCAGAGTGCACTGCCTGCATTCCAAGCAAAATCAGCATAAACGCTTTCTTCAGATCACCTGCACAACTCACACGTATCCTTGTAAGTGTAGCCGACTGCCACTGCAGTCGCCGCAGTTCTACTTATTGCCGTATACGCCGAACCATCAAAACACGGTGTTAAGCTGAATACACTTGACGCGGTAGAACAAGTGGTCGGAGGGCCACTTAACGATATGATATCATCAGCCGCGCTTAGGAGAAAGTTTTACGGTAAGCATGCTGTTTCACCAATGATCTACACGCAAGCTTCACGTTAAATGGATGCAGGTACTACGACTCTCGTCAACTTTCTAGCTCGGATTCAAACAGCCTTCAAAACAAAACACTAATTTCTGCGGATAAACTTTGTACTTTGTTTGACGATCAAACAATATTACTTGAGCTTGAATTTGAGGCTCTTGCCGTAGGTGTGGTGAAATTCTGGTAGTCCTTCTGCAACGAGGTTATGATACGGCCCTCATAAAGGTAAACACAATTGAGTATACTAGACGGACTGAAGGTATAGGATGGTTGAGTTTTCGACCTACAAATCTCCTATGGCATGATTGTTGTTTTTGTCATTCACTGTCCAACTTGAACTTCAATACACGAGTGCATTTGTGGTTGGTGATGCAGTTGTCTGGAACTGCAGCAAGTTTCAATTTAATGGTATTTCTGCTGCACGTTTGCGTGAGCTGTATATGACAAATCGTTCGCTCAGTCAACAATAACCATACCCTTTGCCAATGCAGCACCTACACTAGTCTCTTCTTGCTGCAGCCTACATTGCACAGGTTGCCCGGTGGCATGCAATGAAGCACAAGCTTTGATGCCAGTATAAACAGTAATGCGATCAACAGATAGTTTCAGGCGCAATAGCAGTCTGTTATCATCTAACGAGCCATTTGTAGATTTCAAATCATCATGCACAGCCTACCCAGCGCTTGTTGAAAAATATAGCTGGCAACAAAACCTGAACTTATATTTCCAAGCTACTGCATAAGCTAATGTACTGCTGTCGCTATGCGTTGACCAGACTTTTGAGCGAAGTCCACGCAAATCCATTAACCGTCTGAAATGGCTTGGTTTGCAATACTAGCTCTTAGTTGACTAATCCCTCTACACTGCAAACCTCACTCCGTACCACGCGGTTGATTTCACCGAAATCGAACAGGCCCATCAACAAAAGCGAAGCAAAACCTGCCGCGCCAAAAGCAGCGAATTGTTTGATCTATGGGTGTTAACCCTTGAGCATCACCTAGCGTTCAAGCTCAGTCGTTTGGAGCACCGCTCAATGCCGCCTGAGGTTTCACTTGCGCCAACAGATGTCCTAACTTGCCACATTACACATGAGACGCTAACACGTCAATGGCGTACAGAGGGAGCAAAGGGGTGCTGGAAAACAAAACGTAACTAATACTGCAACTCATGCTTCTGGGCTGCATTTCCCCTTTGATGATGTTGACTATGCTAGTAACACCGTACATGACATCATCTATCATCAAACGTTTGGCACGTACATGTAGTGTTCCTCGTTAATAATAATGCAATGAAATGTTTTGCAGTCCACACCATGATCTTGTAAGACGTCGACCAGCTCAATATGCGCTGTCATTGCCTTGGCACTATCTACTGCAACACATGTATAATTTGCAAAATCTCCATATTCATCAACGACAGATACGAGGCTGTTATAAATGTCCGAACCCTTTGTAATTCCACATAGTGGAGTTGTCTTAAGCAGTTTATCGTTAACAGTAAAGTCTTCATCAACAGTACAGATGAAAACTAAAAAAGCTGGACAATGTCACTTACGTGCGCACTTTCGTTAAACGCCAGAGAGAACTACTTGCACTGCTGAGCAACAGCTTTTAATTGCGAATACACGTTCTCACTTAATTCAGCCACTCTTTTGGGTTAGGGACACATTTTCAAAATTCTGGGCAACTCTTTTATCCAAAGGCAAGGGCCACCTTAAAGCACACTCCATGATAATCTCCCCCTCCTATGCGTTCTGCGTGCCAGCGTTTGGACACGCTTGTTCTGAACTATTTTGGCAATGTGGCAAAGACCAATTGGTATTCAATAAGACCGACCGATGAATGACTGCAGCTGAATGTGCGGCTCTATTCGAACAAGGTAGTACGTACGCAGTTCCACCTGGGCATTTTGTCTTCACAAAGAATATGGCCATGGTCTGGTTTCGTTCATCGTGGCAAAATACTGCTTTCAAAATCAAATTTGGTAGGACTGGCAGTTCGCCGTTAAGTATGATAAAAGTGGATTCTCTGAAAAAATAAATTTCCGTTGGATTTTCAACAAATAAGTGTTCACAGAATGATAGTGGTGTTGTTAGATAAAAAGTTTCGGTGCTGCACTGCAGTTTATATTTTGACAAACTTCAGCAAGGTGAGTCACAGTTGATTGGCTGTAATTGGTGCGGCCGTTTTGATAAATTCGCCTGAAGATTTTTCGGAAATGACACAGAACAGATCGAATTGTCTTGTTGGCTACTGCTTAGCGAGTCATTACTGGCCAAAGCTCAGTGCAGTCCAGACTTTCGCAAACGTTTTTTACCCGAAACTGTGGAGTGATCACAAAGCGCAGGTGGAGTTTTATTTTCACGAAAGTATTTTAAAACACTAATACACCGCAACGTACACAACCTCGCTGTAAATCTGATCATCTATGGTTACTGCTAGGTAGCGCGTATCCTCGGCTTTACTTTTTTTCATGAGCTGATAGTTTATATACTCCTTAGGATCATTGTACAAGTAAAACGTCCGTTACTTTCCTTTTCTAAAATATTGACGGACGCAGATATGAAAAAGCAGACAAGTTTTACGTTCATTTCTAGAAAAAGGTCTAAAACTTGCTAGGCTATCTTCATTCATTGGTGATTTAAATGCTCAACCTCTGCGGTTTTTCACTGATTGTTAACGTAGCAAGACGACTATAACTTGCCACAGATTTGCGTATTAAAAAGGTCTAAAATTTAACACCGCTTTCTTGGAAAATTGCTGGGATGCACTTAAAAAATAGACCAATTTCGGTTCGCAGAAACACGCTGTTGAGACCAGGGTATATTTCAGGAGTTTAAACACCTAAAACGGGAAGGCGTTATCAAGCACCACACGACAACCGGTTACTGCTTTGTGATACGTTCCTATAAGTAGTCTTCTTTCATAGGCGGCTCGATTATAAAGAAACGACGTTATAAGTTACAGATATAAAACTTTAGACTTTTGTCACACACTCATTTTCTTATACTCTGAACACCGCAAGGAACAGTTTAAACGTGTTTTTCCGTGAACAAATTTTTGTTTAAATTTTATTACTCAAAATTCAGCTTAATCTGAAAATGCATGCAATATTGTACGAAAATAAGTAAACAGTGGAATTCCCAGATCCCCTCTGCGGCCATTTTTAGGAAAATTAGGAAAAACGTTTTGGTCTGTCTTTGGGTGTAATTGGTGCCCAAAATTGTTTCTTTATTGATTTGCTCGAACACGTTTTTCCAGCTACGAATCATTTACACTGACCTTTTCTAAGGTTAGGACCACCAAAAGTAGTTTAATGCATGCGTCTCATTCAAAGTGTATCTTACTCAGAAACAATAAGAATATCTTCGCATTTCAAGGGTGATGAGAGCTACTTTTTCTCATCAAACAATGAGCAAAAACCTTAGAAAACAATTTATTACGTAAATTTATGTTCAACGACAATCGGAATACTCAATCATTTTTCACCATCCCTGCATCGCCTTTCCTTTCCAATCAAAACACGATGCAACATATCTTGGTGGTTTATACCTTCTGGAAATTGCCTCCTCTCCTCACTTGCAAAGCTACATTTTCCCGAACCCCTCTCTGAATATAACTTACACATCACTGACGCATGCGCTGACTTATTCGAAATGTGTAATCTCGGTTTAAATTCCTTAGGCTGATTTTGTGTTTGAGTTTTTGCTCGGATGTAACCAGTGCGTATGTTAGTTGAGTGCATAGTTTTATTCTTTAGTTTATGAGGCAGTTACCCGCGATTTTTACAAGTATGTAGATCAACACAAGCAGAACGCTTTATAAATTAAGCTGTTCATCCCCAACGCGACATGAAATCAAGACGCTGGAAATAGACCTTCCATACCTAATCGGTGCCAAATGTAGGGAAAATGTACAAACATTCTTTAACAAACACACCGTAAGGTTTGATTGTGCTGTGTGATAACCGCTGATTTTACTTTGGTTAGTTGCTAATCCGCCACCGGTTACTATTAAAATATACATGACCCAAAAATCAGAAACAAGATGTTGCTCAGACATATGACGATTGTACAAAAGTCAGTAATGTATGACACCATTTGTGGTTATCTGAAAAACACACACTACAAAGTCCATTATGGTTTTGGCGAGATGCGAGATATGCATACGTCCATATCATGGTATGAACAATTATAACCTACCGGAATGTAATTAAATGCAACTCAAGAAAAAGCGTTACCTGTAGTTAAAACTTGGATAATTAATAATAACGCTTTTCCAAAAAACATAGACTCAGTTCCTTGCACCGCGTGCTGGAAGAGCATGTGCTGTACAATGTGTCCAGTGGCGTAAACGGACGGGGGAAGGGGTGCAAATCGATAACCTGGAAAGCTAAATACAAAAACCGGGCGCCCACCTAGCTTATATTTCGGATTTAGTATTCTTTTGGTTTTCAGTAGGTTCTTGTTTCATTGCGTTTTTCGGAAGATTTTCGGAGTATTTTCCTGTGATTTAGGGTTTTAGTATAGCCATCCACATCCGGTGTCAAGCGAAATTTCTGACTGCACACCATGTGCGCATGCACAGAGTAATATTCTACACATCAAATACGCTGAGAAAACTGATCATTACGGGTTATGGTTTGGTGTTTAGGTAAGCGTGTCGGGTTAGGGTTTGGGCTAGGGTTGGAAAAAGAAAAATATTTGAGGTCTAAGACTTTGTCCAATATTTTTCAGTGGTTATAGTTATTCCCGTACTGTAGCTATTGTCGCGGTTATCTGTCTTCTATCCACAAAGCTTCAATTTACACAACACATCAAAAACGTGATTGCCAAACTTTATTCCTTCACTCTGAGAAGCAAAATAACTAACAAACAGTAACAGGTCATAAATATCGCAGAGGTCAGACATTCCGCTTGACACCGGATTCACTATCATTTCTCAAGTTTTTTTCTGAGTGTTGACTAGTGGTCCCCTACAGTGACTAGTGACCCCTTTCAGCTAAGTTTACCCTCCTATAGCTCAAACCTCTAGTTGCTCCACTGAATGTGTCATAAATACTAAACGCGCATTTAAAGTCAGTCAGTGTTAAGGTTTCATAGTAGACACTAGACAAGAATGCAAGAACCATCGCAACATATTTTACCTATATCTATATCAATGACCACTTTCTGTCAGGTTACCCGCGACTTTATGGGGGAGATTATATGAATATAGTTCTTATAGTGGTCTAACTTTCGCTCGCTAAAGCTGCTGCGATCCATAGCTGTAAACGCTAAGAAATCACATGAAATACTTATTTTGAATTGTCAGAGAATTGCGTTACTGTTCGCAGTTGTGGCTTAAAATTATCAGACAATTGCTCCACTGCAGTGTTCAAATAAATCACCTTCAAATGTGGTTCAAATCCCATTTTTCAAAATTGTCGTGTTACACTTTTGTATACTATAGGTTCATTATGTCTGCTGTAAATGCAATCTGGATGCCATGTAGCAGGGCCTGCATAGAAACTACAAAAATCGCCAGATCAATAGGTGCGTCTACATGCAAGATTCACGTAAACTGTTGTTAATGGGGCAACATGCAGAATTCAGACTATGGGGCAACATGCATTATTAAGTCTACGTTAATACTTTCATTTTGTTGCGAACTCTGGTAATGACTACGTAGTCCAAAATTTTCTAAATATGAGATTTCACAGGTATATACACGCAGGATAAGCTGAATATTTTATCGTAATATGGTTGAAAAGCCCTAAACAATCCTGTTACGTCATGATACTTTTATCCCCGCTACTACCTTTCACAAAACGTCACAAAAATTGCATTACCCATAAAAGTTTGACGACATTTATGGACAGTCCCTTATCACGTTCAGCAATGGTTAAATGACTAATACGTCACAAACTCTTTGCTCTACGTTTTAGACGACGTACAGCTCAGCAGAATCTCTTGGCCATTTTGATGCCAAGTTTCCGAAATTTGGCATTTCTGAAGTGGTTTGAATCACAGCGAGTAATCACAGCGAATATAGGCTTTTCGCATTTCAGTCTTTTCCGAAACTGTGCAGAGGGGCCATTCCAAAGTTGAATGATCACCGATGACGCTGCATTATCAGTCAACCTTTTTGTAGGTAACAGCACCTAAATCTGACCAAGGAACCCCCACTAAAATTCCGTTGCCCTGCCCCTTCTTAAAGATTAATAACTGTATTCTTGTAGTACGACATTTTTCCCGATTTGTTTCTGCTGAAGGGTTATTGCACCCAATTTCATTGCTTTTCGTAAGATCAGATATTTTGCGGTGTGCAGGGGCCATTTTTATGAAATTCTCAAAAACTCTCAGGTTTGGATTCGAGTGGAACTGTTTGCACATCCATACAATATGCAAAACCCTCTAATCTTTCCTGTTGAACGGAGTGTCTTTATAAATGTAAGAAAACGTAAAAACTGACCGATCACGAGGGAAGTGAGTGTCACCGGCAATCCTTGTGCAGAAGGAAACCACATGGGAAATTTTTCATCGTTCTAGGATTGAAGCTGCATTAATCGGATATACTGCAATGCATTAATTAGCGTGTGCCTTTCCTGATCACATGTGTTTTATCACCAGCGTAGTTTTTGTTGACCCTGTCAGGTCTTGACTAAGGTCAATTCTGTTCGCAAGAATTTTGTCTTTACCAAGGAGCTAGAAACCAATAACTGCCTCCTTTTCCTTGATGTTTTAAATAGGAAAACACCAACAGGTTTTATTACTTGTACCTACAGGAAACCCACACATACAAGCCTCTACTCAAAATGGTCTAGTTTCGTGCCGTTGCACAGGAAAAGGAACCTTGTCAACTCTTTACTCCGTCGCGCTTATGTCATCGCCAGTTCCTACGAACTGGTGTACACGGATTTTATGAATATTACGCGAATGTTGTTTCGCAACGGTTAATCCAACAATTTTTTGGAACGTCGCATTCGGCAATTCTTAAAAAAGCACGAAGTTAAAAAAACTGTTAAAAAAAACATAGGCTATGTTTCTTTAAATCTACCGTATTTGTGTTCCATATCTAACAACACTGGGCAGGAAGTCAGCAGCTTTATAAGACGCAAAGCTGTTGTAGAAATGAAGCTACGTTGTTTTCAAACTACCCGAAAGCTTCAAAGCTGGTTCTCGGTTAAGGACCAAGCTTTGCTCAACCGATACAACGTTGTTTACAGGCTTACATGCTCGTGCGGTGCCTCCTACATCGGGTAAACGCAACACAATTTAAGAAATGGTATAGAAGAGCATCGAACATCACTAAGCTCTTCAGTCTACAGGCATGTGCAAGCCAACCCAGATCATCGGTTTTATTTTCACAACTCCGAGGTCATTGCCAGTGAAAACAATTGGCGGCGACTGCAGATTCTTGAATCGTTGTTAATTGAAGAACACAAACCAGAGCTGAATGCAAACATCCTATCCATTCATCTATGCATTTTTATCCTGTAACACAGCTTCACGCATCCTCCGTGACGTCACGCGCCATCACCATCGGTACCTGTCCCGCTGAGTCACGTGGCTACCAATGGCCCGCGACACTACGTCACTTCCATAACATCCTTTCGCGTTTTTCACTTTTTTACGGCGCCTTTCTCGCCTGACCGTAAGAACTTGCAGGAAGATCACCGCAGGTTATTTGCTAATGTGTTGATGATGGTAGCAGTAGTTACCGAAACGTCTGCGAAAATGTCGTTTACATCTATTGCTTTCGCTGTTATTTTTACTACTGTCAGGTCTTGTTATTAAATCAGGACAAACAACCCAAAACCAACTTAACAAGGTCTTTCTGATGTTGAAAAAAGATCTAACCAATTTTTTGATATAATGGGCCAAAATTTTTGATGATGAACAGAATGTCTAAGCTAGGGATAGGCAGTTTCACAATGCTTAACCTGCTGTGAAGGCACACTTCGCAATCCCATCTTTAGAACATTTATTTTGGATCTTTGGCCTGCAGTGCCAATGCAACAGTGCAGTCAGCAGTGGGCAAATCTGTAAAATCATGAAGTAAATTGATCTGCTGAGTCATCTGTACTCGTTAGTTTCTTGCTTAGAATTGTTTGCAAGCAACAATGCCTTCCAATGTGGACTTTCAGAGCTGCTCCTTCAAGGCTCTTGTTTCCAATTACATTATTGCTCATGGTTTACAGTCTCCACACAGGGCAACGATGGTAAAAAATTTCAAAAGACTCGGTGTTACTGACGCTGCTGTTCCGTCGCCTCGGGGGGGTTTGGTGGGCTTAGTTCCCACAAACAAAGTTCCAAACCCAATAATTGAAATATGAAACATTATAATTCAATGGAGTTTTTGTCAATTTATAAAAGTCAACCCCCCTGCACGAACGTAAAGCCCCCTATTGAAAATTTTCTGGCTACGGTTCGGTAACGCTGTGGTGGTTATGCTGCACAAGTAAAAACAAAAGGGAGAGAAACTTCCATGAAGTTTCCATCTGAGAATCAATTGAGTATATTATCGCCTTGCTCGTGATTAAACCAGCTCTCGCTTAATGCCGTTGTGGTGTAGTGCAGTGGTGTACAGGATCCGGATTTCGGAGTCCAATCCGGCCGGATATTTGGATTTTTTTGGATTTGGCTTGGATTGGATATCGTTTTCCTTTCAACTGGATTCGGAACCGGATTATCCAAATGAAATAAAATCTGGCCGTGCAAAAACCTTGGTATATAGTTGTATGAGGAAAAATTCCGATCTTTCGTAATCATATACTAAAAATCTACTTTTGTTATTTCTCTGGATGGACTGCAATGTTGCCTGCCGCTCGGGATCCTAACTTTCAGACTGAGGACATCTCAAGCTAGATGTAGTTTGGAACTGTGTGAAGATGAGCATGATTGATTCTATAGTTTTATTATGACGCAGCCCATCGTTATTCAGATGAGACAGGTTTATTTTTGAAATATTTTTATTAGAAGATCATGCTGTAGAAAAATGTTGGTGTTTATCAAGGCATTTACAAATAGTTTTTCGGCATTGAACGAAGTAGGCTACACCAGTTTCTGTTTCAACGGCGTAGCGCACTTGTCTAACTCAAAGTGGCCTTACCTCACAACTAAGAAAGAGTTATAAACATGGTGAAAACATCAAATACAGGCTCTAGCTTTGCAGCCGGCTGTGTGAGGAATCTCCTGCTTGGTTCTGCTCCTATCTTCTTGCAATGATTCAAGCTTGCACTCATCATTCAGCAATAATTGTAAAGCCACTGTAGTGACCCACACCAAGGGAATCAATCGCAATTTATTGCGTAAGGAAACTAGTTTCGTGTGTTACACATCTTCAGTGATGGAGTCTCGAGATTTGGTTTCGGTCTCGAGACCCGTTTTTTCGAGTCTCGGTCTCGGTCTCGAATGATTTCGGTCTCGGTCTCGAACTCGAGACTAGTCTCGAGACTTTGCATGAGTTATTTTTTTATGAAGTCTTGCAAGAAGCGGCTGCTTAAAAGCGGAATTACAAAGCAATTGTTCAAAATTCATCCGTTCAAAATGATCAGTGGCTAAGCTTTCTTTGTTGTTATGCTACTACGGAGAAAACAATTTGCCCTCTACCCTGTTTAAAATTTGTGCTGAATTCAATAAAAACAGTGTGTGTACCAGTAAAACCGCAGCGCATAATTTCTGCAACGCATGCAACGAGACGTTAGGAGTAGCCTACTTTGCTAAGGACTATCTTTCAGCTGTTTTTGCAAGCAGATTGGTTACAAAAACCCATATTCAAAAGAAGTGGGAGAGTGCCAACAAGTTTCTTTTTTGAGAAGCCAAATCAAACGAGGTCTTTTCTTCGAAGTTCTTTTCAAAGCAGTCTGTTAAAATACCCTGGCGAGTTTTTTTTGTTCTGCGTAATACAGACATTGCAAAGTTCAGAAACGCCTCGGAACTCTCTTCAGAAAACGTTTTGCTCATGAAAGTTCTATACAGAGAGCAAGTAATGCGTCATGGCTGATCAGCTACTCTGACGTGCTGCTAGGTTTTACGGCCTTTCTGCGTTTTCTAACCGACCTACGGTGTGTGAACCTCTAAGTGAGGGAGTGAAAACGGAAATTCGGAACAGCTGTGAATAATCAATTTAACGTAAAAACATGGAAATTATCCGAAACTTCAAAATAAAAAATCTTGACAATAAAAAATAGCAAATCTAGGAAATTTATATATATATATAGCCATAAAATCAGTAGGTAGGGCGGGAGACCATTTGACTGCTAGTCAGATACAGCTCTAATCTCGATCTTCACTCATTCTGCTACACCAGTGGTTCTCAAACTTTTCTGGACGATGACCCCCAATTAAAGTATACAATTTTCTGTAGACCCCGTGGCCTAGCCCAACAGTTACTAATACAAGGAATTGTTCTCCGCCCTACTGCGTAGCAGAACCGTCGCCAGAAAGTTTTCAATAGGGGGGCTTTGCGTTTCTGCGGGGGGCTTCGGGTTTGTGCGGGGGGGGCTTTACACTCTAAAAATTGACAAAATCTCAACTGATTTATAGCTTGGAGCTTTGATTGGGGGTTAAGCCCCCAAAAGCCCCCCCGTGGCGACGGGACTGCTGCGTAGCCTACTGCTGTATTACCAGTCTAACAACTGCCGAACTGCGACACATGCACTACAATATTGTTTGTGACGTAACAAACGGAACAGTTTTCATAATGTCATCACTAGGGCAACCAAGTCAATAAAATCAAAAATTTTCTGCCTTTTCTAAAGCTTATGAAACGTCCACAAACCCAATTCCATGCTCATTCCATGAGGGAATACCAAGTTATTAGGTCAAAAAAAGTCAAAATTTATTATTAGGTCAAAGATTATCGTTGGGTCAAACTTTTCTTCCAACACAAATTTATTCCCTTTATCGAAATTTTATTGAAACTACAGCACCAGATATTGATATGCTTTTGCAAGTTTTGTTGCAATTCTGTATTAATCATGGGTTTGTTGCTATTTCTGACGTAACACGTAACTGTGTTTTTTGCCCACTACTTGACAATTGAATGCCATGTAGGATAGGCCTGTTAAGGCAATAAATGTGGTCTTACAGTACTTGATTTGGTAAATGCTCAATCCATTCTGCATATAGTGTTTCAACTTTATGATCTTCTCAGGTTTGCCACTACTTTAGTTATTAATGTATTTACCTGTATATCATCCCCAAAGTTAAAAACAATTTTTTTTATTTCGAAGCTTAGAGTGCATGAATATGCTTCTGGGTTAACCGCAACACCTAAGGCTGAATTATTTTGCAGTTGCAAACGCCGAAAACCAGTTGAACAAAATAAAGTCAAAGTTTTGAATTATAAAGGCACGATTTTTAGTTTTTAGGTCAAAAAATGGTTGCCCTAGTCATCACAATGGATGATTTACTAAAAACTATTCGAATCGAATGTACTTTTAAACTACTGTAGCTGAAATTTGATCAGCCCTCTTAATTTTGTTTGATTTGTTGAAAAACGCCTTTTGCATTCCTTGCCCGATTAACAATAATTTTGAATTGGAGGCTTCATTTCTCCAGTGTACCCCAGCAGTTATTCATTGACCCCCTGGCCATTCAGTGACCCCCATTCTACCCCATAACTATTTATCGACCCCTTGGATGGTCCAATTGACCCCTGGGGGTCGATATCGACCACTTTGAGAACCACTGTGCTACACTGTAGCAGGTTGTCAAACTCAGTTTCATGAAGGCCATATCAACATTATGTTTGCCCTCAAAGGGCCAGTTGTAACTGTTAAGACAGTGTAAATGTGGTTTTTGTCTGCATGACCGCAAAAACCTGCAAACACACTGGATACATTGCTGCACATTCAAACTAGCGTGTGTATGTAACTAAATAATGTTTATTTTATTTTATCGCAGTCTCGTGGTCCATATCACAAGCACAATCAAATAACACAAGAGTACAAAAATGCGTAGCCATAGCGGATAGCACATTACAGAATATGTGTTAGCACACAATCAACACTGAGAGGAGCACGACACTTTAACAACGCCCCAACTACAACGCCCTTTACTCATCATCATACAGGGATTCGGCAGTGGGAGAGAAATGAAAGCATTCTAACATCAAATTTTGGGTAAACAGCTAAGAGAAAAAAAATAAAGAACAAAACAAATCGTATGGGGGTGCACATTGGCGCACAGAAGCATGCAAATTGTTTCGATCAAGTTTTCTTAGGTTCAAGTTTTCTTCCACAATCAGCTACGTTAATGCGTAACCAGCATCTCTGTGACGTAATAATTATTGCAGTGAAAGGAGTCTGAAAAATGAATGTCTTTTTTAAGATGACTAAAAGAGCAAAGTTATAACATGGCAAAGACCATCATTCGCCTTTATACACAGGTATAAACTACTATTGTTCCAAAAAAACTGAGTAGGCTGAGGCTTAAAATTTAAGCTTCGCGGGCCACATTTGGTCCGCGGGCCACCAGTTTGACACATGTGTGCTACAGCATGTTGCAGCCCAACAATGCCTGTCGAAAGCATCTCCTAATACTTTCTCTCTGTCAGAGAAAGAAAAAATTTTCAATACGAAGGCAATGGTTACCTGCAAAATATCTGCCGCAGTTTAAAAAAAACGGACTAGTAAGACAAAAAAGCAAACCGAAGTTGCGACAGCGCTTTATTAGCCCTGCTCACTTCGTGGTTTCCACGGAAAACACATTCAATCCACGGTCCCAACTGTTTCACAAGTAATGACAAAAAATAAAACTTTCCCGCTGAACCATAGGCTGACATGTGCCAACGCATGCACACGCTACGCAAGGAAGACAGAAAAAATGGAAAAAGTAATAATGAGAAAAAAAAGGGTGGCGAGTAAGCATAGAAAGCAAGACCCATAATCGAGAATTAAAAACAAGACCCTTTTCAGTTTGTGAGTATTTGATTGTGATGTTCAAGATACTTTATTATTCCTTATAGTTTTAATAAGCATGATGTGTCATTTTCTTTCATTTCATATTGTTGTAAGCAAATGTAAGGAGTGGAAAGAGAAGCATTTTAATGGTCAGCCCCGGGCAACAGCTAGCATCGCTACCCGACGCTATAACGCTACTGCAGTGGAGATCAAAGTATAAACTTAATTCGTGCCAAACGTCTGTTACTCCAATAGGCCTAAATATTTTTTCTTTGCGTCAACAGGGGAACCACGGACAAAATTTTTAAAACTTGTTTTCGACTGAGTGAGCAAGTTTTGATGAATGAAACAAGTTACAATTTTGCTTTTCAAATTTCAAAGTATTGCTTTCGTTTTTTAAATCTCTAAATTTATCACCTCTTGATTCTAAATATTTGGAGAATTCCAAATCACTTTCTTGTCGTCTGAGGAGAAAAGAACTAGGAAAGGTGCAGGTTACGTTACACACAATGGCAAAGCGTTGTTAGTCAAAATATGCGAAATGTGTGGGGAAGAAATCTGAGTGTCAATGCAGAATATTAGCTTATTGCCCAGCGTTAAAATGAAAAGAATGCAGTGAAACAGGTGAGTGGCACACAGAAAAATATTTTGAAAGATTGTCACTTCATTAGCAAGTGCTTCAAACGACGAAACACCTGGGAAAAAAGTTGAAGATTGAAAGAAACCTTTCCTGAGGTGTTACCACTTTGCTGTGCTGTTTTGATTAGTGCTGCTATATGCACTCGCCTACATCGAGTGTGCTTGTTTAATATAAAAAGAAATGAGTCGCGTCTTTTCCACGTTCTCAAATAACATACTTTAATACTGAGTAGCAGGCCAGAACATGGAAGCTTCATCAGGGCATCACGTCCTGTCCTTACACAGAATGGTTAGTAGCGTTTTTTAACGAACAAGACAATTTATAATTTTTCTGAGTCAAAACAAATTTATTGAAGCATAGCAATGGCAAACACCTTTATCTTGGTATTTGACAACATTCCAAATATTTTTTGCAGCATTTTTCGTAGAGTTGGCTTTAATTATCATCAGAGAAATGTGAGGTCTCGAGTCTCGGTCTCGAACTTCCAGGTCTCGGTCTCGGCTTTTATGGCAAAGTCTCGGTCTCGGTCTCGAAGTTTGAGCCAGGTCTCTGTCTCGGAGGTTACGGTCTCGACTACATCACTGCACATCTTCAGTCCTTATTCAAACAGAATCTGGTGAAAACATATTGACATTTTGACCATGTTGTTCAAGGTTGAAATACACCTGAACTGAATACGAAAACTTGTGAAGTGTTGGATTTAACAAAAAATGTCAATAAGGTTGTTGTTTATTTTTTTGCCTAGGACTAGGAGTTCTGGAAGGTCAGTTTGGAAAGAGTAAGAGTTTCAAATAGAAAAGGGATTGAGGTGAACATTCACTCACATTGCACTGCTTTCAGAAATGATAACATTGGACATAAAATTATCGTGATAGTTCTGTCATAGTTAAATTAACGTACAATAGCTGTTGGCATTGCATGGAGTCCAGCAGGTGCACAGATGTAAGCCAGTTGGAGACTACCATTTGATATAAACATCTTCATTAAAGAGCATATGAGAATTGTGCACAACTATAACGTGTTCTACCATGTAGAAAAATAATTGTGCACTTCTTGTCGAGATCTCTCATAAACTGATTGTGGTAGGCAGTTGTAGCCATGGCATTCAAGACAAAGTATGTTGGCAGTGTCTATTATGCCTGATGAGGCAACAGCATCAACATTGCTGGAGCTCTTTTCCTTTCAGAAAAACACAATTGTTTGAAATGGTCTTGACAAGTTCAAACCGCATAACCTTCCCACTTGATAACGACATCTGTAACGGCTTAGTCCAATGGACGAGTGTTGTCATGGTTTCAGTGCTGCTTCTGACAAGCTATGTTAGTGGGTTCTTGTTTGTTTGGGTGAACTGAAGACTAACCTAAATCTAAATCCTAACTCTAATCCTAAAACCTAACCCATGTCTTCTTGTGCATATCATACTTGTCACATGACCACTTCAACCAATTCTGTCTGACTAAAGGCAAAATAGCCAGAACTTTTGCTCCATGTGGCAAAATAGACACCATCAAATATTGTGCCTCATGTGCAATTGAGTGGGCGGTTTCGGATTTGGATTGGATATCGGAGCGCACAATTTTAAACTTTCGGATACGGATGGGATATGAAGTTTATGAAAAAATTTCGGATCCAATCCGATTGCAAAATTTCCATATCCTTACACCACTGGTGTAGCGGTTAGTTGGTTCCGCCTCGTGTTGGTAGGTCTGGTGTTCGACTCTAGGTCGAATAAAATTACAGCTGAAGCATATCTGTAGTTGCGAAGCGTGCGATGTCCAGAAAGCTGCTAGAAAGTTGCCACATATAGGTGTAGCGTAGCCAGGGGGGACACAGAGGGCTATGCCCCCCACAATTCTAAGAATATCTTGTCATTTTGTGCTTTGAGAGGCGGTATTCCAAACAAAATACTGTTGCTCGCCTAAAATCAAACATTTTGGTACCCCCAATTTTTTTCCCCAAAAAACGTTTTGGGCTGGTTACGCTACTGACGCCACGCCCATGCAGACATGTGAGATGAGACGCAACTAACTCTCTGTGCGGTTCGTTCGTCTGTCTGGCTTAAAATCGGAACACCTTCGTGAACGTGCTTGTGCCTGAGCCGTTGGTAATCAGTGCATCACCTTAAATGAATTGACGAATTTCGTTGTAAATGATTATAAAAATTGTTTAACTGTTGCATGATTTTCAAGGTTGTTCGCGGCCTCTGTGTTGCAAAAATGCTGCATGGATCGTTTTTTTGCGAAACAATAAGCATGAATTGCTGGTGTGTTTAATTTATATATAATAGTGTTGCAATGCAAGGCTTCAACCTGGAAAAAAATAACTTCAATATAAGAAGCAAGCGACAGTGGTAATTCGTTGCCCTCAAAACACAGCACTGCATTTGAAATTTTCGCAATCCATCCTCGGCCATAGCGACAATTACTGAATTAATGAAGACGCAGAGGAAACAATTTTTTATGAGCCGCATTCTTCCATTGACTGACCAGGATATTATCCGAGAAGTGAAAGTTGTTGTGGTTTCACAGAGTTTGAAATCTGTCTGACAAGGCAGTGGCACCTCCCTTATTGACAATACTTAGCTTTCAATGTTAATGGCGCTGCCAAGGGAGTCCCCAGTACGTCTGTCAACCTTACGAAAAGCCATTCTGCTTACACATTCTACCAGCACTCTGTGTTGAGTAATCATGTCGTGATTCCGTCGATGTGGGTTTTGCTTCTCCGTAATTGGCGTTAGTATTTCAGTGTAGTGAAAGCAACTGTTTGAGAACGGCGTACTTTTCAAATTTTACTTGCCGCAGCTCGTGTGTTGATTTGTTCATTTTAGACTTGACTTTGCTTGCTTTCTCTGCTCTCGCTGTTTGCAGATTTAAGGACTGAGAACGCGCAGAATTGTGCGAAATCGATTTCCTTTCAAAAATATTTGCTGATAGATTCGACTGCGTCCTCTTTCTGGAGACTATAGTTACTGTCTGACAAGGGTTGATTTTCAACTTAATTTGTCGTCTGTCGGTCTAAAGTGCTGAAAAAATAGTAGTGTGATAAAAAATCCGGACCTTTTCGGACTCAATCTGTGAAGTGTACTTCAGTGCATAGGCGTAGCCTGGGGGCCATGCCCCCCACATTTTTAGCATATATAGTGTATTTTGTGTTTTGAGAGGCGGTATCCCAAACAAATAGTGTTATTCGCCTAAAACCAAACATTTTGCTTCCCCCCGCAAATTTTTGGGCTGGCCACGCTACTGCTTCAGTGAGGTGAAAAATAAAAGGCGCGCTGAGAACGCCATCAATTTTTTTGCGCGAACTTGTCATAGAAGCAGATAACATTATCGACTAACATGCGCGGCTACCAATCTCGTGTTGACATGAATGCCCAAACTGAAGGATATAGTTAAACATTGTCCACGTTTTGATGTGTACTAAAAAGTATCACCGCAAAAATGATAAAATGATGCGATATGCTCCAATGAAAATATGTATGCTGCTTTTTATTATAAATGTCTTCCTTAGAGAAAGCGATGAGTGGTTAAAACATTTATATTGCAATAATACTGTGTAACATGTTGGATTTGATGGGAGTCTGAGATTCGGAGAACCACGTCGAATTAAAAAAGGCACAAGATATAAAGGTACTTGGCTTTTGTAGAAAGTTTTATCTGTCAATTTATCTCCATTTCATGATTAAAGCGGCTACTAGTTGCAAAAAAGTCTTGCGTGTTGACAATCTTTTCGATTGATACCAAATAGGGTCTTTAGAATTTTTATCACAAAGGCCGTTGTCCCCATTGTAAATGTTGGGTTTCTCCCACAGTATTCCCTGCGTAAGACGTCTATCTATATTGTTTTCGTACTGCTAGTCGCCATATTGGCTTGGAAGCAGCTGCACAAAATATTTCACCAAATGTTTGTCACTTGTCTTTGAAATGCGCCTTTCTGTAACATCCTTACAAATAATAATTGAGGTTTTTACAATCCGGAAAAAGTAAAATGTGACAAGACAAAAATCAAAGCTGTGTTCGGTGTGGCAAATTATGTATCACACCCCGCTGGTGCTTTTTATTTCCGTTGTAGACCAACGTATTTAATGTTGGGTGCGAGCTGCGTGTTCAAAATAAGCGAAAGTAAATTTGTAAATTGGACCGCCCAGCTTCAGCGATTTCAACAAATAAAGTATTTGGAAATTAAAAATGGAAATCAAAGAAGCTCCCTAATCTAAGATGACTTTTTGCCAGATCCCAGCATCATTTCTCGCCAAACAGAAGACCGTCGTTCAAGTACATTTCATATAAAACATTGTTTTGACTGAATCGTTTTCATACAGTTTTTTCTAGCTTTTCAAAATGTCTCTGAACAAAAATCAAATCAAAAATATGTTTTTTAAAAACTAATTGATTCAACCTAAAATAAGCAGAATTCATTTCGGAAACGTACAAAAGTAAGAAAACACTGTAATAATTTCATCAATACTTCACGACTAGTTCAAAATAAACGGTTTTACGCAAAATATTTTACCATCTATTTATGAGGAACGTGACTGATTTTAAACTGTGTCTTGCATAACCAGTGATTGTATTGTTTTCATCCAAACGTACATGTGTCGTCTGCACTACCGATTGTATTGTTGGCAATGTGCGTTCACTGTTTCCTGTTCATTTATGGTTAATCTCATGACTTTAAGAAATAAACATCTCTTGAATGTATAATTAAACTGGCAGATTACTGTTGTGTGATTAACCAATACATTACACAGCATATGGAGAAATTTGTTTGTGTTTTATAATGAACATTCCATTGGCAGATATGGAATTTTATGGGGAAAACATCGCTTTTGCTGAGAAAGACTCATTTCATATCGTAAACGGAAGAGCACATATTCTATTAATTATCACCCTGCCAGCTTCAAAAGTTTTCCAGTGTTCGACAAAAATAGTTGTTCATGATCGCAACTCAATTTTTAACGATTTTCGGCGTCACTTACAACTGCTGCTTTATTATAAAACCTTAAAAAATCATTACAAAGGTAATAAATAAAAGGCTTAAATAATGCGCGATCACGTCACAAACAGAGCAGGTTTGGGCATCAAACCAACTTGCATTAAAAAAGAAACATGAACTCTTTGTTTTGTATTCTTAACTAGATAACTCAAATTACATCACATATAGACAGCGACTCATCCAAACTTGCTAAACGGTGAGGAAGTTACGGAAAGGGCGTCAGATATAAGATTTACAATATGTTATTTCACAGAGGGTGCGAAACCTGTAACAGGGCAACATATGTTTAAAAAAGTACTTTTTCCAAAAATCTGATGGCCATTTGGAGTGGAAATGCCACAGATTTATCTTCTAACTGGATTATCCGGTGCATGCAATGGATGCTCTTCAAGAGTCATTTCAAATCAACTGCCGGTAATGATTCAGGAAATTGTTTAACAACGAAAAAATGACCCCAAACTTTCCATGTTGTACATCCAGCCAACACCAGACCATGCATTACCGATGCCCATAAACGACATCAGGGAGTTTAATTGTTTGGCATATTTTGTTTTTATGAAAATTTAGATTTTTGAACCTCATGTTTTATTCTTCTTGATTTCTCGTGCCCATAAAATATCCGGCCAGTGGAGAAAGTTCCCACTCTGGGTCCACGCGTCATCTCTATTCTGAAGACGTTTATGAGTGCCGTATACCGTGTCGAGCCTAGTATATTAAAAACCAGTCACAAAAGTAAATGTAGTTTCATGCAAAGAAAAATTAGTTCCGATTGTTATCCCATACATGGTGCCGATTGCAATACGTGATGACTGTGCCGTTCCTGTAGGCTACGACTGTTTGCATCTGACTGAGTCATCTGCGGGTGACAGAAGTTAGACAATCTGGCAACTGAAGTGACGTTTTGTGCAGGTTATCGCAGTGCAAACAAAGGACGTTAGCATTGAGCCAAGCTCGAACAAACACGACACGTTACTCATTAACTTGCCTCAAAACATTTTCGATTTGATGGCATACTGTACAATATCTACTGTATCCCAGCGATTTGCGTTTGAACCCAGTGCCAGGCATCGCTTAGTCGTGCCGAAAAAGCAGGGACAAAGTTCCATGCAAAGGTTGTTTTACAGGAGACTTCTCTGTAGGTATTGAATTTCAGTGCGATCGGTGATTTGCTAGAGACCGTCATTAATGCTAAAAGTTAGCTTGAATTGTCAGTTTTCAATCCAATATATTTTTATTCAGGAGTCAGTCAGTGTTTTTGAAATTAGCACTGGAAGAGATATTGCTCATGTGACTGTTTTTCTTGCATTTCAGGTCAATGACGTCTTCTGACTACCCATTTTCAGCAATGCCATTGCAGACTCAGGGGCGATTTGGCTTGCAACAAATTAGTGACCACCAACTTAGCTAACTATTACTGCTTATGTTGAACTTGTTGGTACTGTACATACATCCATGTTGCTCCCACTGTAAATCACCTTAAATAAATTCTAGTGGCATTTCAAACAACTCCAAAAACCTAATCTAGGCATGTAGGAAAGCTTGCTGCCAAGTAAAATGTATTCGGAAAAATTAAACTTGTGCGGTTAAGCCCACGATGATCTTGCTGGTATTTCGTTGGTGTTTGCTGGAGTCTCAAACCCACTTTGGAGGATGCCACTGAGACAAACCACAGTTGAGAAGCACTGTTCGTCAGCTGTGCATATTTGTTAATAGCTTAGCGAATGTTTTTGCCTGCATGGAAGTTTGCCCCTGCTTTTTCGGCAAGCTTAGCGAAGTTAATGTTTTGCCATTAAACTTTGTTATGCATATATACCGCGCTATACAAATTTCAAGCGTTCTTGATTATTTTCTATTTCAATTGATACGAAATGTTTTGTGAAGCACTGTAACAATGCTCACATTTCTCTTCGTCAATGGAACATTTGGTAAAACAAATGTAGCAGGCTTATACAGCTTTTCTAGAAATCTGGCAGGGATTATGGGATTGTAGAGCTTAGCTTTCCCGATGCCCCTGAGTATAATAGAATTATACAACTATTCCAAATCCAAAAAAACATAATAGTAGCATACTGTCCAGCGTTTCTAATTCAAAATAAAACTTGTAGATTGTACGCATGCGCAGCTTTACAGTGCACATGCACACGTTGCTTTTTTACAAATTTAACTGTTACAGCTTTGTGTTGTTGACTCACGGTGGTGTTGCTTCAGCGTAGAGGGTAAGCCGGTTTTAGGATTAGCAGAGAAGTTTTTTTACTATTGCAAGCAGTGCAATATGTCCTATCTAAAAGATGAGGAATTGCTCGACTGGAATATGACTTTGGATGAAAACTTTGAAGAGGATGTTGACGATATTGCTGCTGTAAGCATGCAGTTTTCAACGTGTTTTTGGAAACTTCGAAATTTCTATTTACGAACAAGGTTTGAATGTGCAGCTGCTCTTTGGTGGGCTTATCCCCCTCAAACAAAGCTCCAATCCCCCCCAAATTGAAATATGAAATACTATAAATTAGTAGAATTTTTGGCAAATTTGAATGTCAAGCTCCCCTTGAACTGACGTAAAGCCCCTCCACACAAACGCAAAGCCCTGTGTTGACGACTTTCTGGCGACGGTTCTGGGTAATACCGGAAAATTATGGCTAGGAAAAGGTTATGTGCTTTCAAGGCAAGTTTAGCCAAGAAGTAGCTTTTCGGTAATATGTGAAAAAGCATTTCTTGCTTTCCGCGAAAAGTTAAAGTGCTTAACTGTTTATATATAGGCTAGGCAAGATACAATTTTTTCTACAGCTGTTGTTGTCAATAGTATTCCCACAAAAACGGTTTTCATTGAATTTTTTGGTCAGCATCACTTTTAACATTTTAGGCTTAAACGTTGCGTTTCTGACTGTTTGGTTTCAACGCCGTTTCAAATCAGCCAGCACTGACTTAACTGTCTTCTTCGACCCTCCTTTTCAAAGCAATCAGCACTCCACTCCAGTTGACAACTGGTGCTATATTGTTACAATTTTCTTCTGTTTTCTGATACATCTGTTGCAATTCTGTTGCGATCAGCTCTTCAAAGACGTCGTTATTTTCCCAAATTTCCATAATAGAAACTGGCTGTATTGGAGTTAATTGTGAAGCAGAACATATTTGAGTCGATAGTTTCCCCATGTCATAAAAGTACTTCAAGGCTTTTTTATTGCTTAGCTGCAACTTCAACAGGCAATGTCACCGACTATGAAAGAAAACCACACGTCATATGTAGCGTCTATATGTACGAATATTTTAGTACTACGTAATAGTAATAAGATTTTAATCACACTTGAAATAAGACCAGAAAAAGTGTGCGTACCACAATGAGGCTGATACCAATTGTACTGCATACTAGTTACCAGTAAGTATCTGTTAAAGCTGTTGAAGTATGAGAACACTTGAATGTCTTCGTTTCAAATTGAGGAAAAATTGCCCCTAAATTTTCCCAGCATTTCACGCTTTCTGCATTGCCAATCCTGTTTCGTAAGACATGTCTTTTTTTATGGTCTTCATCCTTCCGAAAATGTTTTCACAAAGCTCAAAAAACTGCATTCGCAGAAGGCAGAGCGGCAGCAAAAATTGCCTTCTCGTTTACTGATGCATGTTGATGTTGAGCAGGGCCACAACCAGCTAGTATTTTCGGAGGAGGCAAACTGATTATAACTTGTTGTTGTACCTAACAAATAAACATGTTTTTGAAAATCTCGGGGGTGTGGCAGTGCAATTGTCTGGTTGTTCTCCTAGTTGCCGGTTTGATGTTGAGCATGAAAGCAAAATTGCACTGCGACTGTAACCCTTGTCGCACATCCTACCTTGAAACGCACTTTCAGTCTACAAGGCTGTTAGCCGATTTGTCAGTATTTTGATTGCGCAGCGTTTGCAATGCAACTGAGTTGTCGCGCCACCAACCATGCAGTGCACCAAGTAGATGACCATATTTTCTTTAAAGGCCATGGTCTACTAACCAATTTGTATGGAAAAAGAAGCTCCTGTCAAATGCCTTAATGTTCTCGCAGACTGCAATCATGGGCGTAGCCAAGGAAAGAAGGGGTCCATGCCCCGCAAATTTCAAGCATATCTTGTTATTTTGTGCTTTGAGAGGCGGTGTCTCAAATCAAATGCTGTTGCTCGCTTAAAGTCAAGAGATTTGGTCCCCCAAACACTTCGGGCTGGCTACGCCATTGACTACAATGAGCTTACTTAAGCAATATTTTTTTAACGGTATCACAAAGAAGCAACAAAGTTGGGATTTTGTGCTAAATACCCGGTTGAGAAAAATGCACAACTAAAACTTCACTTTCTGATATACTTCGTAGTATCGTAGCTTTTCTGTGAAGTTATCATAATGAGAAAAATGCAGAATTTTGTTTGCAACTAGTTTTAACGATTGTTTGTTGGTTTCGTCAGATTGGAGATGATGAAAGTGATGACTTAGGTTCACCCACTTCCAGAGAAAATTGGGTTCGGTTTTCTACAGAAGACGGATTGAACTTGACTCAAAGGCAAGTCGAATTTTGTGCTTGAAACTGTTTTCTAATCTAAAAAATCTTGAGACAGTATATTTGCGTTGGGTTGACCGCAAATTGTTTAAAAATCTAAGGGAGAAATATACTTCTTGAAAGGAAATAGTAGTAAATGCTAGTTTTTTTCTGTTTATTATTTTGTTTGTTCATCTGAGTAACCCAATAAACTGCTATCTTACCTTTTCAGCTTGTATTTCTTTGCATGAAAGCAGCATGGCTTGCGAATTGATGTTATGAACAGCCGTTCTTACGTCCAGAACTGTTACAAACAGCTTAGAATTTTGGGGAAAGCTCAGTTTTCGAATTTTTGACGCCATGTGTCCATACTGATCAGCAGGCTACGCTTCGAAATTTCTAAATAATCAGTTTTGCGAAAAAATCAGTAAAGCTGTAAACGTTTCTCTGGATCTGGACAGTATTTCCAGCTTTCATTTCTATTTAATTGCTGCCCAAGCTGGATGTGTCATTTGCCTCTGGTTGGTTGAAGCTTATGCAATCGGAACTCTGGCCACTTGTATGTCTGCAGTGTTTTTCCAGCTGTTTCTTGGTATAAGTTTAAAGCTGGATTGGGAAAAGCTTTTGAATAGGTTATAAATGTGCAACCAAAAGTCAACAACGTCAAAATATTTCTGCTTTTTTCAAAGCTTATCAAACGTGCACAAACCAACTTTCACGCTCATACCATGAGGGAATCCCAGGTTATTAGGTCAAAAAAGTCAAAATTTATCATTAGGTCAAAATTTATTCTTGGGTCATACTTTTCTTGCAACAGATATTTTTTTCTCTTTATCAATATTTTATTGAAACCACAACAGCAAGTATTAATATGCTTTTGCAATTTTTGCATTTCGGTAATAATAATAGATTTGCTGTAATTCCTGACGTAGCAATGTTGTTTTGCCCACTACTGGACAATTGAATTTTATGTAGAATAGGCGTGGTAAGAAAGGTCAAAAAATTGGTTACCCTAGTTATAAATGTTGCTTCATCGCGTAGCTAGTCATATTGTACTTAGACTTAGCTCGCTAAGTGTCAGATGTTTTTTCAGCTTAAGTCAAAGTCAGTGATGCAGTGCTGGAAAATAAGGTGAGGGGATGCACTGCTACTAATAAGTATGTTTCGCTACAGTCAAAATATTTCAGAATTTTCGTAAGCAATTTCAGTAAAAGAATTACATAAGTGTCAGCTATTTGGGAGAACGGCGTCTCGCAAAATATACACCTCTGCTTTGAGGCTCATTGCAAAAGTGGTCTAATCACTGGAATTGAATCATATTTGAAACAACTTTGGTACACGCAAAGCGGAAGTGCTAAATAGCCTTGTAATGAAAATCATGGCCAAAGAAAACGATACAAACGACATACTGCAAACGTTTCGATAACTCCTGTTATCATCATCAGTGCATTGCAAATTGAACTGCAGTGATCATGCTGCAGGTTCTTATTGGTCATTTAGGAGAAAAGCGCTGTGAAAAAAGAAAAACGCAAAGGGCTGTTTCGGTAGTGACGTAGTGGCGAGAAGCTGGATACGCGCCGATAATGATGGCGCGTTACGTCAAGAGTGAGGCATGAAGCTCTGTTACAAGTTAAAAATGCATAGAGGCATCGACGGGATGTTTGCATTCAGCTCTGGTTTGAGTTCTTTAATCAATAAAGATTCAAGAAACCGCAGCTGTCGCCAATGGTTGTCACTGCCAATGACCTCAGGGTTGTGAAAGTCAACCCGATGATCTGGGTTGGCTTGTAAGTGTCTGCATACTGAAGAGCTTAGTGACGTTCGATGCTCTTCTATACGATTTATTAAATTGCGTTGCGTTTGCCCGATGTAGGAGGCACCGCATGAGCACGTAAGTTTGTACGCAACGTTAAACCGGTTTAGTAAAGCTTGCCGGTCCTTCAGAACCAGCTTTGAAGCTTTCGAGTACTTTGAAAACAACTTAGCTTCACGTTCACTACAGCCTTGTGTCTTATGAAGCTGCTGAGTTCCTGTCGTATGTCATTAGATATAGAACCCAAACACAGTAGTTGTAATGAGATATATTTGGGTGAAGGAGAGGGTTCAGCCGGTGCATCACGTTGATGCGTGGCACCGTATTTTCTGTTTAAGAATTGCTGAATGCAACGGTCCAAAAAATTGTTGGAGTACCCGATGCGAGACAACATTCGCTTAATATTCATAAATTCCGTGTGCACCAGTTGGTAGGAACTGGCAATGTCATAAGCACGGCGGAGTAGAGGGCTGACAAGGTTTCGTTTCCTGTGCAACGGAACGAAACTCGACCATTTCGAGTAGAGACTTGTATGTGTGGGTTTCCTGAACATCGGGTGATTGCGCAATTTGGCTTCCAACTGTCTGAGTAAAATCTCTCCAGCGATTCTGTGCTTTGTTCAACAGATCCAACAAATAATTATGTAGTAAAGCGACAAAAAGTGAAAACCAAAACCGTTTAGCTTCTCTCGAAATATGGACCCATGAAATGCCATCTTGTATGCTTGCTTGTGTTTCAAAAAAAGCTAAAGCGTATTGCCTCACTTTGGTGACAATAAGGCATAAAACTGCATGTTGTATCTAGACTCCAGTAAACAAAAAAACCTGCGTATGTGTTTATATGGTGCTATAGAAGCGTGTACCGCTCAATTTTTGACGGAATTTTGGTATCAAAAAGAGTTGCAATGACCAATCCCGACGTAACGTTCCCGATGCTTCTGGACTGTTGGAGTTGGTATACAAATGACTGGTTAGAGATTATACAAGATCCGATAGTTTTGGTTGTTATGGCTTGACGCAAATTAGGACATCTTTTACGCATATTTTTCAAATTAGGTAAACGTACAAAACATAGTCTTATCCGTTAGACTATACCTCCGTTATAACAAGGCTAAGCACAATACCTACAGATGCTACTGTTTAACTGTTTCTGGTAAAGGTAATTACAAATGCCTATTTTATACAATTGTACGAACGAAATACAATAAATGACATATTCTGTTCAAGAAGTCGACGAACCTATAAGAAAATTTGATGTCAATTAGTTTGCCATAAAAAATGAAAAAAATAAAACAGTGAAGTGCGAAAAGATAAATAAAGTAAAGCTTTGGTTTAGCCTTGCATAAAGGTTGCAAGATTACGCAAAGCTGCATCCATTCTGCTTGAAAATTTAGCAGTTGCACAGCGACTTGTGCGCATTAACGTCATTGGTTTGAAAGAGTATTACAGCATCGATGTTTCAGCAAGTCATGATTGTCGATGTTTCAGCAAGTCATGATCGATGTTTCAGCAAGTCATGGTTGTGTATTTCAGTAATCTGTCAAATCAACCTTTTTGCCATTGGTGAACTGAAGTTGCACACTGAGATCAAAAGTTTTTGCCTTAAGCCAGCTTGAATTAGCTTCAACGAACTTCTCCTGAAACTTATTACAACATAACTGTGGGCTTTGCTACGGTTTACAAACTTCGCGCAAACACAAACACCAAAAACTAAGCGTTCAGCTGTCAGATTGAGACAAACCGTATTGGCATCACTAGTTTCATGCATTGTTTTTGATTTTGTACATGCAATTCAACGCACACCAGTTTATTCGTGAATGTTCTGGTATTTTTTAAAGCTACCTGTTCAGATGACGAAGAAAAAAGTCTTGCTGAATCTGAAGACTTGCGTTTTACTTACACACTGGCACCGCCACCCTCCCCGCCTGTACGTGGCATTAAGATTTCAGATTCAAACGAAATAGGTCCCATCCAGTGCCGGATTAACAATAGTAGCAAATGTTGCAATAGCTACGGGCCCCGCGATTTTGGGGGCACCCGGGTCCTTCGTGTTAAAATTGTTCTTTATAATATGCAAGGGTGGATATTAGAATTAGGTGCCCGAGGCAAACATTCATCTTACTTTCCCTATATTTTACACTTGCTATACCAAAACTTTAATCGTTAAAAACAAGTTAAATTTTTCATTTTTTCGTGAAAGTCCATTTCACATTGCAAATCATTTGAAGTCATTTGGTTTTAAATGGTTCTTTGTCAACACCAGTGTTTTCCAACCATTTTAGGCTTGCGGCGCCCTGAGGGAAGACAAATATAATTTGCGGCACCCAGTGGCGAACCCATAGCAATTTGCTTTATGGTTTGATAACATTCTGAAAATAGTATTTTTAACGATATATTGAAAAACGCATTAGCTCGCGGCCCTCCTGAGTATCGCAAATGGCACCTTAGGGGGCCGCGGCAACCCGGTTGGGAACCACTGGTCAACACATTACAGGTATCTAGGGGGTCCTTTTGCCACATTTGCACATATTTTATGCTTTATGTTGATAAAAATATGACTTTCTTTAGAGCCTATTACTGGGTAGTGTATTCGGAGTCTTATTTTACAAATGTAGGAAATGATTTGCGCATTTATTGAACTCACGTGGCAGGGGCGCAGCCAGGAATTTTGTTCGGGAGGGGCCAGTCACTGACGTCGTCAGATTTCAAACTTTATTTATTTTGCACAAAGATCATTTTGATGTCACTGGTCAATTTCTGGTCAGTTACAACAGGATATAACGTCAAATATCTTCTACCAGTCGGCATCGACAAATTTTAACAAAGACAAGAAAACGTTTGCTTTCGCAGTGATCATTATCAAGCAGTTGTTAACCAAACAGTTTTCAATGAACATTAAGAGTAGCGGAAAGCGAAGCGCCGTGTATTATTGTCCTCGAGAATATCACTGATTATGCCTATTGAATAAGTCAAAATCAACTAGAAGTATGTAAGTGGATTCATAGGAACAAATCAGAGGGTGCCAATAGCCAAATTTTGACTTTACAAAATACCTGGGAGCACAATTAAAAGAAAAAATTCAGTCTGCGTTTCTTTTTGAACAACTTGTCGATAAACATCTCAGAATCAACTGTCACAACCCGATTGTACGTCAAAAAAGCCAATCCATCAGGCGGTTTTGCCCAGGCCCGTAACCACCTTGTAACACAAGGTGGGCCGAAGAGTTTTCTGAGAGGGGCCCAAATTTTTCAAACTATGTCCAATAGTTTTCAACTATGCCTAAAAGATTTTTCCAGGGGGGGTGAAAAGGTTTGCAGGGGAGGCTTCGCCCCCTTTCCCCCGTGGTTACGGGCCTGTGTCCAATAGTTTTAAAGTGTGGCCAACACATTTTTCCAGGGGGGGCGAAAATCTTTCTAGCTAGTTACGGGCCTGGTTTTGCCCCATAGTGCTGCGTAGATAGGCTTCCAACCATTGAAGCGTTGAAAATGAACGTTCATTTGCTGCTGCTGTGACTGGCAACGTTGCAAATAAGTGCAACAGTGTGTGAATGTTTGAGAAAAAGACACAATTAGAGTGTCTCTATAAGGTTTAGCTCGCAGCTCAGAGTTTGGGTTGCTGGCTCAGGGGCTATGAGAGAGGGGTCCAGCAGGTACATTGTCCCGGGGCCCGACAGCTACGGAGGGGCCTGAAACAGAAGGACAGGCCCGTAACCAGTTTGAGACACCAAGGGGGCGAATAGTTTTCTGAGAGGAGCACAATTTTTTTAACTCTATCCAATAGTTTTTAAATTTGTCCAGCACATTTTTCCAGGGGGACAAAAATTTTTCTAGGGGGACCTTCGCCCCCTCATACCCCCCTATTTACTAGCCTGCTGAAGGAACGATTGATTGTTTGTTACTGACACACTCGGAATAATGTAGCGAAATTAATCCCGCCCGGTGATAAAACTGGTTTGGCCTAAAAGATTTGGTAAGAAGTGTGATGTATTTTAATATGAATTGCTGGCAGTGCATTTTCCTGATACGATGTATTGATAACTATTAGCAGTAATTATTGTTGAACTTGAAGGTTTGCCTGTTTTGTCGAATTTAAGACATTCACGATTACTGTCCCAGTGGGTCCATTTAACTGAATATTCCCTTACGTCTTTTATTTTTAAAGATTTTCAAACAAATCTTTAATAAAATCTCTTTAATAAACCAAGACTTTTAAACTAAGAGATGCTTCAAATGAAATTTGATTGGAAACATGCCAGTTCACAGTACAGTCAAATCTAACAGCAGTAGCTCTGGAATGTTGGGCATATGTGTAAGATAATAACTGAAAAGTTTAAAATTAACAAGTAACTGCAATGCAGGACGCAAGTGCTTATAGTGCACCGCGGCGGTGTGCCGTGCATTTTGTTGATTGTTAAACCTGCGCCGCAAGCTCATACAAGGTCGAATCGAATGTGAGTTTAGGATTGGCGGACATACCCAGAAATCTGAAGATTTCAAAACACAGAGGAGAAACTAACCACCTACATTATTTCGACAATGCTTTGAAGCAGTGGTCGCCGCCATGCGGTCCATGTGAAATATTTCCAAATGTTTGTATTAGCTTGAGAATATTCTGGACAATTCCAGCTACAATAGCACCTGCTGAAAAATTTTTCAGCATGCTTAAACTTGTAAAAAATTATTTGCGGTCTGCTATGTCACAAACTCGATTTGTTGACCTAGCAAGATTAAACATTGAGTCTAGCATTGCCAGACAAGTTGATTTTGATAGTGTTATTAGAAATTTTGCAAATACGAATACCAGAAATTCGCTTATATAATAGTTAAATCTTTTTTTTCTAATTTTTTCCTAGATCAGATTTTACTATGAAAACTTGAAAGTCATGGTCATGTTTAAAAACTGGTAATATTGTCACATTTCTTGATTATCGTTATGTTTTAACGTAATTCATATGATCAATAAACGAGCACTTCTTGTTGAAGTATGATGCACATTAATTAGCCTCAATTTCTATTTATTTCAAAATCATTTTGCAAGTCTTAGTGTCCCGAAATGGTTTTTGTTCCGTCTAAAAAAATTCTCTTGGAGACCCTATACTGGCTCACTGCACCACGTAAATATCCATCTGTTATATTCTGCTCTCAAAACTGACGATCAAAAAAGAGTCAACAGCAGATTTCACACAAAATCACCATGGTTGTTTGGTGACTAGTAATGGTTTGCTTGCTAATGATTATTTACATTTGCTCTCTGAAACTGTAATAAATGTGATATTAACAAAGTTTGTGTGCTTCGCTGACAGTGACTTGCTGTACATTTCAAAATTGAGTCCCTTCTACCTGGCTTCGCATACCCACTAGCCACAATGCCAACCGTGCTGTGAGAAACATTGCGTTGTTGCATAACACTCCATTGCGTGGTGGGCTTCGGGTTGATCATGTCTTGACCAAGTATGTTTCTATCTAGTTCAGCAATACTTCATGCAAATAATCCCATCAAAAATGTCTCATCTGAATTTGTACTCCTTTGCAAGAAAGCTGCACCCTTCCATTTCATTCAGGCTACACCTCAGCTCGTGTTGTCCGCACTAATTGGCAACTTTGCTAACAAAATTGCATGCTTTAGTCGTATAGTTTCGCATCCAATCGCAAAACGTCACGTTAAACCTTGGTCAGTGAGAGAACACGACGCTACATGAGTCCGACTGTTCCTTCCGTTTGTTTTCGAACAGTTGAGATTGATATAAAACACCAGCGAAAAATCTTAACAAGTTTTTTCGGGGGGGCCATGGCCTCTTCGGCCTCATTCTGGCTGCGCCTCTGAGCAAGTGCAATGTGTAAATAGGCTCAGTACGTTTTCAAAGGGGCCCAACAGCAACTGTAATGTACTGTATAAGTAGGCTACTTTGCTTTCATATGGGCACCCAACAGCAGTTGTGATGTGTAAACACCTTGCTTGCAAATTGGCCCAAAGTAACTGTAATATATAAGCACTTTTATTTCAAAGGGCCCCCCAACTTCACTAATTTCTCGTGCTTCACA
>Ga0210059_1000125_pt1 | contig 71136 bp, 49 predicted proteins | sample Ectturendosymbi2_FD_188042 | JGI IMG/M metagenome (GOLD analysis project Ga0210059, IMG submission 188042) | Ecteinascidia turbinata endosymbiont from Florida, USA - Sample 2 (SPAdes) (version 2) | ecosystem: Host-associated > Tunicates > Ascidians > Unclassified | place: Key West, Florida... | reverse complement strand
GACGAAGTAATTTAGGTTTCTTCCATTCGTATATGTGGTCTTTTTTCTGGTTGACAACGAGGGTTGTACCACTGTATTGTGTGTAGCAGCTTGGGCGACGAGGGTCGCGCTGCTTCGTGTAAACCGTATATCTTGTGTCAAATGTCTTGAACCGTAAAAGTCGCGTTAAACAAAGTTCCGCAACAACTAATGTTACTGGCTGTAACAGTAGTCAATGGGCCCCCTTCAGCTAAGTTTGCCCCCCTGGATCAAACCTCTAGTTACGTCACTGCGGCCAGTGCACGCCTTGCGACGGACCGGCCGTCTGCGCCCAAAATCCAACTACCAGCTGTTTTACCGCAGCAACTTAAATATACAATTTTGGAGCTGGAATTACCGCGGCTGCTGGCACCAGACTTGCCCTCCAATGGATACTCATTTTAAAGGTTTTAAAGTGTACTAATTCCAATTACAGGGCCTCTTTGAGAGCTCTGTATTATTATTCTTTGTCATAACCATTGGGGTAAGGGAAGGGGGAGTTCTGATCCCATACTTATTTGATGTTTACTTTGATAAACTCTCTTACCAGCTGGGTTCAGCCAGAGTGGGAGGCACTATTGGAAACATGGTTGTGAATTATCTAATGTTTGCTGATGATATACTAGAATGTGTGTTCGGCCCCAGTATTGGCGGACCCCAATGTCTTCTGAATCTTTGTGATGATTATGCTGCTGAACACGAAATCGCTTTTAATTGTAACAAAACAATTAATGTTATTCTTCGATCAAGACAGTAGGCCTGTAAACAACCTGCTCCATCAAATGTTTTTCTGATGACGTAAGGGTACAATTTTCTGACCAAGCGAAATACCCAGGTGTCATGGGCGTCGGAAAGAGGGGCACTGGATTTTGAAATTTTCAGCAAAAAAGGTTGTTTTCTTAATTTCTAGTGGGAAAAATCAAAATTCACCATTTTTGGGCCGCCCTGGAAAATCCCCTAGTGGCCCCTTGGAAAAAATCCTTCCGACGCCCATACTTGGTGTGCGGATAAATGACTCAGTGAGGGATGATGATGATGATATTCAGAGACAAGCGAAATTGTTGTACTGTGCAGCAAACAAGCTCAGAGGCACTTTTGATCAGTGCTCTCCTGCAGTAAAAAACACTCTATTCTGTGTCTATTGCATGCCAATGTATGCTTGCCAATTGTGGAGCAAATACACACAGGTTAGTATAAAGCGCTTTCGTGTTGCATATAACAATGCCTACCGAATTATTCATTACATACCCAGAAATGTAAGTGTTCGCCCACACCAGGTTAGCCATTGTGTCAGGACCTTTGACGCCTTGTTGAGAAACAATTTGTATCGATTTTTTTAAACGCTGCGCATCTTCATCTAAGTTTTTTATCCGATCGCTTCAAATGTCTGATGCTTTTTACAAATCTTAATTTTTCCTCAATTATTCAACGCTCCTATATGACGGCGATCAATTGCAATAGTTGTTGGTGCAATTTTTCGGTGTTCGCGCCTCATCAATATTGCTTTTGTGTAGCAACAAAAACCCTTTGTGTGCTGTGTGGTGCTTCAAGATTTATCTGTACCCTGTGGTTCTGCCTTCAACGCCGTTGTAAAACGTTCTGTTGTGTCTGTTTTTATCAACCGGCGTTTTGCAGAGAGTGTGGGCTTGTACTATGAACTTTGTGTCTGATTGCAAAATCAAATTAATATAAATTAAGGTATTTCTTTTCTTGTTATTCCTCTATCACCTTTAATATGTTGACGATGTGCGCAAGTCAAGCGCACAACAAGTGAAGATGTATAACTGGTAAAACACTAACCGCCAAATCCTGCTTTAAATCCAGCAAAAGCAATTGACCGTCAGCCTCATGCTAAATGCGTGCAAAACTTTTGAAATCTGGGTTGAAACATTTACATGACTCCGTGTGCCAATGAGCACACCGACATCTGTCTTATTGTTGATTTAAATGATTTTCTGTTAACTGTTTACATCAAAACTTGATGTTGAAATAACTTCATTTTTCTCCCACTGTCAGATCCTTGTATGACGATGAGCGAATGACGCTATAGTCGGGGCTCTGTAAAAGTATTTTGTTTTTTTTGCTCCTACCAGTGTTGATTGTGTGCTAACACCTACTCTGCAATGCGCTACGACTAACCATATCTTGTGCTCTTGTATTATTCGATTGTGCTCGTGCTATGGACCATGCGCCCGCGACAAAATATATCACTCATTCATCATACTTACGCGGAGACAAACAGGAATCGGATTGCTTGTTTAATGTTGGTACCGGACACGGAGCGGATTCGGACTGAACATTTTCAAAACAAAACTGGATCCGGACTCGAAAAACTCAAGAGTCCGCACACTCTGGGTGAACTTCTTGAAGTCGCAGTCTGACTGCAAAACACTGCATCCTGTCACGAAACCATCTGTTAATCAGACACAGATTCCGCATTTTCGTTCTCTGTGCTGAGAAGTTACTTTCACTCAGGCCCGAAGATAGGTTTTAAGGTTTGGGGGACAAAAAACATTTATAGGGGGGCAAGATTTTTGTTTTTAATATATGTTTAAGACAATTTTCTGGGCACAACAAAATTTGAAGGGGAAAAATTTTTGGGGGCGTTGCCCCGAATTCCCCTCCGTGGCTGCCGGCCTGCGCTTACTCATACCTCACCTGGACCATGTTGAGGTGTGGTCTTTAATACCAGACTCCAGGAAGTCTTCTGCTACCTCTATCTTCAAATGGCAATTTAAGAAACACCTACTGCATGAAAAAGATACAAATTATGTGTTTACTTATCATTTCACGCCAAGAGGAACATAATGCTGCCCCTAGTGGTTTTATAATTTGAAAAATCTTAAGTTGTCGTTTTTCATGTGCTCTTTGTTTGTTAGACTTTCTTTTGCGTATCACTGTTTGCAAATAGAATTATCTTCCATAGTTTTTTCCCTTCATCATTTTTTTAGTTCTTACTTCTTACTGTCTCTAACAATTTTTGACCACACGTAATTTCCTAACAATGAGTCTATATCCACTCTATTGTGTGCGTACTACACAGGCATGCTCTTTTCATCTGTAATTTTACCTCACCATGTTCTGTGTTCGTTCGTTTGTTTGTTTGTTTTTGTTTCTTTCTGTGCTTTATTTTCAACTGATGTTTTCTATCACTTGCCAATAAGTTTCAAATTGGGTTGGTTGACTGGATGGCCTCCATGGTCTTCACCAATCCTATGTTACACAGTGACAATCTTTGTTTTTACCTTGATCAGTTATTTTTCCGTCGTGTTTTCATTCATCGTAATTTTTATTGACGATTAGTTACTTTTCAGCGTGATGGCTTTTTGTATTGTTAGCTGAGTCACATGAAACATTAAATCAATAAAAGAATATTTCTCACATTCTATAAATCAAAGCGCCAATACTTGAAAAATATAATTGAGACATCTATCGATTTCAGAGCTGTTCTCCACGACAGCCTCGACAAATATTTGCATTTATTCAAAATCCCAACTGTGTTATACATTACACTACGAATCAACAAAAAGGCAAGTGATTACCGTAATTACAGGCTGTTTACTCTGTCTTTTCGCAATGAAGCGCAATTTCGTGTACAGCAGTATAACTCCAAAAAATATTCAGAAGGCATTGAAGACCAGTAATAAGCTTACTAGAACCAAACTTACATATATCAGCTGCAAACGTCAGGTGATTAACAGCCATATTTCCAACGTTGCATCCTGCTCTGGCTACGTGCAGCAGTATTGAAAGCTCATCAAGGTAAACATCGAATGGATGTGGAGTGAGAAGAGAACTCCCCCTTGTCTTACCCCGTTGGTTAAGGTGAAGGGGTCTGAAAGGCAAGTGCCACGTTTCACTTGCATAGTCTGATTCCTATACCAAATCACCAGCAGTCTTACTATACACATAGACATGGGCGTCCGCAGAAATTTTTCCAGGGGGGGGCAAAGTTGACATTTTGCTTATGCTTTTCAGGTTGTTGATGATACAACACAAACAGACGTACACAAAACGCTTCACCTTTTCTACACCACAAAGAAAATGTCCAATGTTGCGGCAACAGTTGCATAGCTACAGTGTTTCCCCTCTAAGAAAATTTTACACTTAGTTAATGTTTGTTTTAGTGAGCATGGATATTATAAGACTGGTTAGCAGAGTTCTAAATTAATTACGAACTTTGTGAATTGTTAAAATAAGTATAAAATTTTATGAAAATACGAACGAAATACACATTTAATTCAAATATTTTCCCTTTTTCCGTGTTATTCCAGTGTTTTGGAATGTTGCAAGTGCTCGCGATGAGATTTTACTGCGCAAATGGTCTCGTGGTACTGCGCAGTTGCACACTTTAGAACAGGGGTCTCAAACACATGTGGCCCACGAGGGAGTTTTGTGAGGCCTGCGATGCTTTTTGGAAGTTTCAAATAATTGACGTTTAATTTATTTAGTTTACTCACAGGTGTTTAAAAGCGCTCAGCCAGCGAATGAACAAGTTCCTTTTAAACGAACGTAGCGACGGCTAGAAATGATTTGCCAATAATTCACCATATCTTTCGCAAGAAATATGATGTAAAAGTTGTTTATAGTAAGGTTCAGGAACCATCATTGTTGCGTCAGCGTCATAATGAGGCCCTCGGGTCACTTCATAAGTCCTCATTTGGCCCTCGGAGCAATTTGAGTTTGAGACCCTGCTTTAGAGGGAGCATTGGTTGCAAAAAATACGTTTTATTGGCAGCAATGCTTCTTTTTCAGTCATGTTTCTTTACACATACTATTAACCAGGGGTGGACAAACTTGTTCAAAAGTAAAAACTCCAGCAAGTCGCAAAAACATTTTGTTAGTGTCTAAATCAGCGTCGGGGAACCTATTTACTATCACGGGCCGAATAAACAATTTGATTTATTCCAAAAATTCAACCTTCATCTTGCTATGAAGGATAAACGGTGCTCTTGACATACTATCTAAGTATCTGTTTGTCATGGAGCTTCGTTTTGATGCAATTTTGTATTCTAAATTGCGTAACGAAAATTCTAATTCGGGCCGCAGCAAATTCCACGCGGGTCGCATTTGGCCCGCGGACCGCAGGTTACCCACCCCTGGTCTAGACAAATACGGTAAAGAATGAAAGTTCTACAGGAAATGATGTATAGTACTGCTGCGATCGGAAATTCCGAGCGGCATATGCGCAAAGCTTCGCACTGTGGCAGCAAGCAACAATAGAGTTCACATGCCATGATCACTCTATTATTGCTTGTTCACACCACACATATGTATGGTGTTGTTCTTCACGCACATCCCGTTCGTGGTGAATCACACAATCAGCGCAACATCACCGGAGAGGTTGCAACAGTACATGTCAATATTAAGTTTTTGTTTGATTTTCTAGCCCCTAAAATCCGGACAATACCTTGCTAAAGCTGTGCGAATTAATTCTCCCAAGTGTTCATTTTTAGGGTTGCACGATGGTTTGGTTTTACCAACTTCATTACAGATAAGAAAAAGCCACAGCGATATGTCGTGCTATATACAGAAATGAGTTGAACACTGGTCGTTTAAATTCTGGGTATTTTCTGGAACCTGTCGCCTGAAATTAACTGTAGAGTGGCATTGATAGTCTTTTTTAGAGCCAGTCAGTTTCGTTTCTACAGCAGACAAGTTTGTGACAAACGGTTGGCTACCTGGACAGCCATCACTGACTACATTAAAGATGAATGAATTTACAAGGAAAGCAAAGCATGGTTTTAACTCTTGGAAATGGTCAAATCTGGTTTGGAGCTCCTGCAGTAGTCTTTCAATTTGTTTTTGTATTCTTCCACTTTGTGGTCCTGCAATTGCTTCTTCGCGAAAAGCATTTGTTCTTATTCTGACATATGGAAATTGCAGAATGCTTTTGACAATGTCTTTAAAAAAATTTAATTTTCTTCTGAGAGCTTAAGAAGCTTAATTTGAGCTTCGGGTTCACTATCTTTGTTATCAAATCGCGCAGAATCCCTGGAAACTAACCTGAAGAGTTCGCGTGAACAAACTGATAACTGAAACGAACAAACATGAAGTAACAACTCTCTATCAATTTGAGATATTGCTGCTTATCTAGAAGAGCCGCACAAAATATATCAGCGAGTCGCATTGCCCACCATTTGTATAAACATACGTGCCATGGCTTACCGCTATCAGCAGTTGCTGTCTTGCTGCATTACCTGCCGAGATGTCTGCGTTCAACAGTTACATGCGGCGAAACGGCCACTACCGTAACTTGAAGTGAACCTTTGAAGATATGCTGCCATGTTATTGTGACGGAACAAAGGCTAATATTACAACAATTCGCTGGCGAGTTTCGCAGCCTGCATTTGTAGCCAAAGGAGCGGATTAAGTGAACTGTATTTCATGACGGCATTATACCAGAACAATGAACTGACTCTTGTGCAGTGTGAGTGTCACATCGGTAAACTGTCATTGCAAGAATTCACCCAACTAATCGGAATAAACTGCTTATTTTGCGTTTTCAACAACTTTTTGCTTCTTAGTCCAAATTTCCAGGGGGCAAATGCCTGTTTTGCCACCCCTGCGGACGCCCATGCACACAGGTACATGGCCCTTAATGAATTTTTTCAACACATAAGTGTATTGCGTTTGATTAATTTTGCAAACAACAGTTTGTGTTTAGCTCTGATAAACGCCTTAGATGCGTCTAAAAAAGCTGCAAACATTGGGGTGCTTTTGTTTGCATAACATGATACAGTCCGCTGGAGTAAAAAACACACAGGCCTATTGTCAGCAGTTATTGTGAAACTGATTGCCAATGGCGGCAACAAATCTTGAAATACACAATAAAATACAAAGTGCAAGTAGTTTTTTGATAATTGTTGCAAAAGAATCAGGTCTGTAATTGCCAGCATTGCTTATGCCACATTCATATTTTTGCAAAGATTTACAATAACAGGTTTTATGCATTGATGAGGTATTTGGTAGTGCATTAAAAATGCACTGAAAAGAGTAATGAGATGAAACAAACTACACACACTGGAATCAATCAACATGGGTGATGTATTCAGCAAAAATTTTTATGTTTACCAAGGTTTATAGCAGGGGTGTCAAATTCGTTTCAGTTCAGGGACCACTTCAAACATGTTTAATCTCAACCGGGCCGGGCCAATGTAATCATCGCATAACACCTTGGTTATGAGTATTGGCAACTTTCAACTGTTATCATAACTAACTGTATATGCAAAAAGCTTATCTGAAAATGATTATTAGCACATAAAATCATCCCGCGGGCCGGATTTAACCTCGCAACGAGCAGTATGTTTGACACCCCTGGCTTAGAGGGTGTTTATATAAGAAAATCAAGCTTATTACTGTGGCGCAAAAGAATATTCATATCAGGAAAATCTTAATTGTTCTTTAGATTTTGCTTTACATAGGCGCCAATATTGTTGTTTTTTAATGAATTCAGTAAAGCTTCATAGTGATTTTTCTGCATCGTCGATGATGTCATTGTTTAAAAGCCTGTTTTATCGACAACACTTTAATTCCAGCATGGAAAAACCATAAACAAAATATTTTTCGTATATGCTTCAACTGTACTCTTAAACACATGACCACGATCATCCAGGTAATTGCATGCCTGCGAGCTGCTCTTGCCCTCCGCAACGAATTCCACCGCCTGGTGATTGAAATCATTCGAGTGGAATTCTCTCAACGTTTTTGATGAACCGATGCTGGAGGGTGATGTTGTGAAAAGGAAAGACAGTCTGGAAATGCTTCACTTAAACAAAGGTTGTCTGATAACTGTGTTAGTCTTCCCTTTAAGTATAATGTGGTGGCCAGCGCAAGATTTAATGGTGGAGTTTGACTTCAGTCATTGCATCTACTGCAAGAATTGTAAGAGTAGAGTTCAATTACACGAAACTGTTTACGTTGAGAGCAGTTTCTTCAGAAGTAACGTATTGTGGGTTCATGAGAGTGTTAAGTTTTTGTCAAATATCAGATACCTTGCATCAGTTTCACATAAAGATGAGGCCTGAACCGTGAAGTCAATCTAATTTTTTATGTGGTTTTGTTGACCCATAGGAATGGACATAATGTAAATTTTCCATTAGTTTTCTTGACAAGAACTGGTCATTTTAAAAATGATTCAGTTGTGAACGGTTTTTATTTCTTGACATTATGTTATGCATGGACCTTGCAATAAAACTTGAGGATAGATAGCGTTCTGGTAACCTTGCATTTCGTACGAATTTTGGAAAGCATGCTGGTATGCTTCTGGTATTCAGCAACTCCTTTAACTTCTGAGGTCTTTTATTTTACATTGGTACCAAGAATTAACTGGCAAACCATTGAAAAGTTTACCTGCATTGGTTTTTATTGGATTTCGCCGAGTTTTGCTGGACTGTCCATGGAATTATAAAAGTTATTTCGGTCATCGCTATCGGCAGTTGGGTTAGTATCGCACTTCCTGCATGTTGGCCCGGCACAAAAACGGTCGTCGGAAGAACTCGATCCTTTCACAAGTGTTTTCAATATTTAAACCATGATGATGTTATGTGGCGTGCGACTCAGATCTATACAGTTGCCGAAGGAGTAGAATTGCGCAAATTGTTTGCTACAACAGGACTTAAGTCATAACACGGTTTTCAAAAGATATTTTATGTCTCCAGCACCACTCTTAATTTCCGTGGTGGGCTTCTTGCCATTACCACAAGATTCCAGTTAACATCCGTGAAACGTGCTTGGACAGAAATGTATTATTTTTTTCAGTCCAAGAGCCAACAGGTGATTTTGGTGTTGATTATCGGCGGAAGAATTCAGAAACTCGACCGTTTTGTGGTTAACCGATAACAAATGATTGTTTCAACCCGTCCTTTGACTCCGAACGGAAAAGCTGAAGCAGCTGCTCCAAGGCAGTACAAATTCGACAGCGTATCTTTCCTTGACTTTTGATCAGGTCAAACAAGACCCACATGATTTGCTAATTGCGTTTCACGGCAAGTTTCCAGCAGTAATGTTAAACTGTTACATTCCATAGCACATGCCTAGATGCCTTTTCACATGCCTCACTGCCTTTTCGGGTAAATTGATGTTTAGTACTTTGTTACGATGCACGGAGGTTGCTGCATATTCTTATTGCCAACAATATAGCCACAAATATCGAATATATTATTTTGTTAAACGTGTTCAGTATCTTCCTTGATGGTAGCGTATGACTAAGGTGAAGCGGTAAGGTTTTTAGCTGTATTTAGTACTAGACTTCCTGCTAGTACGTATGCGATTATAATAACCACGTGAGTCCTGCAGCAATCTGTTTTCTTTTCCACAATGCTAGCCCATGTTGACCGCACAGATCAGGGGTGTCAAACTCGTTTCAGTTCAGGGGCCACTTCAGGCAAATTTAATCCCGCCAACTTCCAACTGTTTTCATAACTTTAAATGCAAAAAGTTCCAAGATTACCTGAAAATGATTATTAGCACAAAGTTTTCAATTTCCCCACGTAAATAAAAATGCCTTAACACTGAGACTGGCAAATTTACGGCGATTAAGACCTGTGGCTGGGATGAAATTAACTGTCCGGACAATCACTTGCATGATGTGATCCATTTTTAACGATTTGCAACACAATGCCTCCTGGCGCGAAATTCAGTAAAATGTCAAGTTCACGTCCTCCGCTTACGTTTACGTTACTACCTGTACTTTTTCTCTAAATTTTGTCGCAACACCTGCGTTTTCCCCATTATTGATGACGCGCTATCTATAGCAATATTGGCAGCACGGGGCCAATCTACTCTGTCTCCGACCCTGGTAAGCACTCTAACGATGTCTCCGACCCTGGTAAGCACTCTAACGAGAGTTAAAATATCATTTGCTGCTGTGGTATCCATCTTAGGCACCAACCCCAGGAACTCCTCAGCGACAGACAAAGTCTCATCAACGTCACGAATAAATATGGCTTGGAAAACTGTGTTGGAAAACTCTGCATTCTTTGTCAACGTTTCTCTGTTTCGATATATACAATTTGGGGAAACGAGGCTGAGCAATTTATGGAAAACCAAAAGCCCAAATTCGAGCATGGAAGAGTTCTTCATCTAACAATATGTCCTTTTTACGCCACAATACAATTTCCTTATCTCTTATTTTCACGAAAACTACAAAGATGTCCTCTCCGTTGTCGCTTCAGGTTGACATATTTGAAACAGGAAGTTGCTTGAGCCGGTGGTTTTGGTTAACATTTATGTGTATTTTTTGAAACTAGAAAACCAGCGATGTCGATTTCGACATTTTTTGTAATCCAATTGCGCAATTTTCTGCAGTTAGTGCTTTTTACCGATTCTCGAATTTTACCCTGTCGAACAGATTTCTGTGCAGTTTATTTTCCGGTCAATAATTGAAATAGAAGCTTTACGTAGCAAACTTTAGTTAAGAGTTGTACCTAGAACTCCGAAGGTATCGACATCGCTGGACTTAAGGTATATTTTTTCCCGGAGTTGTTGTGTTAAGCATTGTATGTTCATACATACCTGTTTGAAAGTTCAAACCGATGTGAACATGCAAAACGAAATATGCAGAAAACGGGAAATTTCACGTGAGAACAGCGGAAAACAAAATATATGCGATTGCGTAAAGGTTTCAAGTAATTGAAATCTAGTAACCAGTTATCGAAGTGACTGGATAAACTTCTCAAGCAAATAAAGTTTTTACCTTACAATCACGCGGGCCAGTTTTGGCCCACGGGCCGTATGTTTGACACCCCTGGTATATATCATTATTCTTTGAGGAAATATTAATGCTATTGCTTGATCTGCTAAGCGACTCCTGCGTTATTGTTGGTTGGACGCTTTTCTTATTTCGTAGTAAACACGTTAATTCAAATTTTGGCACTTTCAGAAAACTTATGCAAAACCTCCTATTTTCAGCAAATCAAGTAAAAATTATATAATGGCTCAACAAGACATTATCAAAAACGTGGAGTTGACTGAAACTCAAATCGCTCAGGAAACATTTAAAATCATGACTTCTAAACTGCAGTTCACTCTCACTCTGCTCCAGTTTTTTCAAGATTCCGATGATGGAGAAATCGAGCTGTGGAAGTTGCGTCAGTTAATGGAACATTTCGGCCAACCAACAACCATTGGCGAGTTTTTCGTGCTTATTTTGGAGCTGCATTTAGATCATAATGGTAGGACCTACTACCAGGATTTCATCGGCTTGGAAACAAGTTTTCCAACGGAATTTGTCTATCAATGTCCAGACGACGAACCGAAAGAGCGTCCACAAAGTCCTCGCAAATTGGACACAAGCAGCAGAAGTCCACAGTCTCCTTCAAAATCAAGCCCCAAGAAAAGTTCGGGAGGAGCCAGTCCGAGAAGACCAAAGTTTTTCGAACGTTCTCCCTTCGTATCAAGACTGAAGAAGATGTTTAAGATGACTAAGGAAAAGAGAACAGTTGAGATTAAGCAAGAATCAAACGAGGACTTGATTCATGTTTATCAAGCTTTTGATCCAAAGAAGACAGGTCTTTTGAAATGGACTGAATTCGAAGAGATCACTGATATGTTCTCAGGAAATATTCCGAGGGAAAAGCTGCTTTTGTATTTCGAAAAAGTCGTGATGGAAAATGGACAAATCAATTACGATGTTTTGATGAATCTCCTCAGCGGGGATGAGAAAAACAATGCACAAAAGAAAAATCCTGAACAAGTTTGCAGTTGCAACGATGAAGAAGCTTGTAACGTTCAGGATGTAGAAACTCAAGACGATGAAATGGCATTCTTAGGACCTAAACTCAAGAAACTACTTTCTTCTTCCGAAAGTAAATGGAAGCGCGTTGCCATTGCTCTCAGACCCTACAGCGATGCTATTGGTTACTTCATTGGTTGTGACAAAAGCAGGGAAGGGATGCTTAGTGAAGAAGAGCTGAAGCAAGTTACTACAAAAGCTGTCGTGCCAGATCATGTGACTGACAGTCTTTTAGAGGCTTTGAAGAGCGCTGATGATGACTACTTCAGCATTAAACGCTTAATTAAAATCTGCGGAGCATCTTTGGAATAATTAAGCAAACAAGAAGTCAGTCCAACTGATCCTGATGGAAGCCACATTTGTGATTTGTGCATCCTTTTGTTTTTGCTCTTAAGATTTTCTGCACCGCCTTTCCTCTTGGCACTTTGATTAAAACATTCATTGCAATTAAATGGGTTTGTGCGTGTGTTGGATGCTTTTTCAATTAAGTGGCTGTAATTGTAGGTTTTGACAAACCATGGTGCGATTTTTTTTTGTAAATTCGAAATAAACGTTCAGGTAGCTTCACACTGTTGAATAAGAGATTGTGGAAATATGGTGACGGTATCCATGTTAATTAGTTCCTCTTCAAACCACCTAAGTTTGTTTCTGTTCAAGCGCTTTCCTCAATTTTCACTACCCTTTCACACTCGAGTCTAAACGAAGTACTGTGCAGAACCTGCATACTAAGTCTTGTACACATTTCACTTTAAGCCCGATCCAAATATTCCTGATAATTTTCAGCAATAAACAATAATCCTTGGAAATTGTCCCGAACTTAAAAAGCTGCGATGCATTCAAAGACATTTTTGATGCGTTTCCAAGTTTCGGAGTAGACTTAATGTACTGGGGTTTGTTGTGCACCAGGATGATTAAGTGATAGGCAACAGCAACGTAGACAGCAATTATGAAACTCTCTCAATGGGGAAGCGAAGTAACGCGATTAATCCATTACATGAAATTTCTGCTCGCGTGAAATAGACATAAGTGACTGTTGGCTTTCAATCATGTTTTCTGGCCTGCTTTGTAGAATTATATTTGTTTCTGCAATCTTCACAATTCCTTTCCAACAAATATTGTAACGAGGTCGCATGCGTTCGGACACTTCATATCATCTTGGCATGTAAAGGCGAAGTTTAAGTTGCCTTGGGTGGTAAGTGGCGGCTTTTCCCAACATGTTTAGGCCTGCAGGCATGGTACGAATATCGTAGTTACCGAGCTCGCTCCCGAATTGTAGAGCTTTTTTTCGCAAACGAAGTAAAATTTTCCGGGAGTTCAATGTATCCCTGGTGATGATTTTTTTCATTGATTGTGTTTTTTATGGATAACAACCAAAAACTCTGGATTAAAATGGTGTTTGGAATAAACCACTGTCATGATTGAAACAACACAAAACAAAGTAAATTGATAAAGCGGAGTCAGGATTGATAAAGCGGAGTCAGGATTCCTCAACTGGGGATTTTATGACGTATGTTAATTGATAAATTCTGTCTCAAGGCTGAATTGAACAGCGGACAACATTCGACAACTTTCGTGACGTTCAATAACGTTTAAACAGTCTTATTAATCAAGTATACACTGAAAAGCAAAGTAACAACGGTAACCGAAGTGCATGAAAATCAACACCAACAGACCGAGTAGACAACTGCTGGTGTTGCGCTCACACCAGCAGACGCAGCAAAGTGATTCAATGCACTGCTCTGCAGAACGAACGATGAGGTGTGCACTTAATCAGAATGCCACGTGAAACACTGCGGGCAAGCAACAGCGCTGGAGGGTCAAGTAACAGAATCACACTAAATCACATCAAAGGCAAATTGGCTTTAATAGACGGTTGGAATTCGTGGATTCATCAGCGGTGTTTGCTGCAAATGAATTCCTGCATGTACATGGGGTCACGGGCGTTGGGTACTGGGGATAAGTTCATTACCAAAGATGGTTCTGGTTTAAGCCGCAAAAGTTCGATTACGGACTGTGCAGTAGCTATAATAATGCCTAGCTTTGAACATTGGATGGAATTGTTTTCTCAGAGAATGCACAAAAACATTTCAGAAATCAAGTTACTTCGTCATAATTCTTCCTTCAGGGCTGAGTTAGCGCACTCGCTGACTGACTTATTATAGGGTTTGGCCACTGCAGGTGAATAAAAGCGTCATGAATGTTTCGTTTTGAAATCTAGAAACAACGATTTATACCACCGTTATAATTGAAATTAGTGGCGTCGTCGGGTAGGGCGCTGAGAATGTTGCCCAAGATGGAACGAAATCCGAATAATTATCGCAACTCGCTTTTCTGTTGTCTGAAAATAATACAGTTTGAGCCTCGTGACATAAAGTTAGGAACTGACCATGGAACTTATAAAAAATCCTTTCCTGCTGTCGACATTTGCGGTTGCTGGGCAATGACTCATAAGTGGAAACGATTAGAAAATCTTTCACATAGCTTTTACCTTCCCACTGTCGTTGTGAGCGGAAAAGCATTTTCTTAGAATAAAGCCAAACAGCAACCGGAAACTTACTAACAGACGTGTGATGTACTCTGTAACAAGAATGGCTTTGCAACGTAGCATGATTTTTGAACAAAATTAAACAAACTTATATGACTAAACAAACGCAAATATTTTTTAAAACTCGGCGACTTCTTTCATCAAGTGGCGGTTGGTTGAGCAGCAAACCCAAGCGTATTGCAGCTTAGAAGAAGAATCAAAAAGTAAGATGAAGTTCACTGCGACCAACAGTATTGCAGACAGTCCTCCAGACACCTAGTAGGTCTTTTTTATTGCTTAGTGCATGCATGACGCAACAATCAGTGTCAAACCGTGCGAGAATCGTTGCTGAAAATAGACTTCTGTTAAACAAGTGGGTCCCGACCAGGGGTGCTCGAAACCACCTGGGGCTGCAAGACAACATTCCAGGTGGTGCGAGAAACGTCCATCTTAACGACAGGAATTGATGTATTTATTACTCTACTGCAGCTTTTTCTTTTCGTTTGCAATAAAGTACACAGAAACGTTCGTTCAAACCAATGTGCCGCGATATTAATTATTCACCTAAACATTAATTGCAATCTATTCTTTGTATTTACGAGCTTGTATTAGTTTTTGCTCAAATGCAAGGACGGATCCAGGCGGGCGATTGAGGCGATGCCTCCCCTAAAATCTACGGAAGTAAGTTTATTCACCATAATTTTGTACATTTCGGAAAACAACGGTCGCGATTTAAAACCATTTTGCCGTCCATTGTTTTGTCACAGCAGTGTTGTGAAAAATACTTCATCCTTCTTACTTACAGTAGCGAACCCGTAATGAGACTTGACTACCAAATATTACTGAAATCGCACCCCCAAAGGTTATTTGCTGGATTCGCCCCTGTTGAAATGAAGGTATACCGGTAGGCGGTAGATAGCATTATTTGTCTGTGACATGATAATTACTTTCTGGTGGAATCTACGATAACCAGAGCGTTGTGTATACACGAGTAGATTCCATATTTCAATCTTTGTAAATAGTTCTGACTGAGTTGAGTCGAACGTAAAGTAGAGAAAAGGCGTTATGTGCATTCTGCACTGCCTTTCATATTGGAGTTAATTGTTGCACCTCCGGAAGTGTTTTGTCAACTTGGAGAGACGTGAAAGTTTGCTCTACGTAATTGCAAGTGGAGTTAGTAATTTTGGATGTCATCACAGACTTCATCTCAATATGTCGAATAAAAAGGAATGCTGGAACGATGACTGCGGTCGTTTGGGTTTCACTTTCATCGGTAAAATTGAGGATTTGCAAAAGCCTCAGTGTATAGGCTCTGTGAAAATGATTTTTCCAGCATAAATTTGAAGCCATGCAAGAACGCTTCCACAACCGACATGGTGGGGTCAATGCTGTGGGCCGCGATGAAAAATCTTTACGAGTTGCAAGAGCCTGTTTTGATTCACGAGCAACCCTCCACAACTACAGCATGTTTTGTACCTGTTGACAAACCACTGCTTGTGGCTTCATAACATGTGGTGTTTTTAAAGTAGCAAAGTCTAAGAAACCTCATACTATTGCAGAAGAGCTTATTAAACCATGTGTATTAGAAATTACTACAAATATTCTTGGAAATGAAGCAAGAAACAAGCTTGAATTTTTTAATTATTAATGTTGTCTGAAACTTTGCAACCATGCAGTTTGATGCAAACTGCCGCGGTTAATGTTTTTATGAACTATAAACAAATTGTGAAGGATATGGTTCAGTAAAAACAGATGAAGATAGCGGTGGCAGTGCTTCATGTCTCTCTAGTGTCACTTAACTCAGATTTGCATTCCCCCTCAGGGAAGTTTCGATCAGATCCATCCAGTATATATTAATGATCTTACAATAAGAAGAACCTAGAAACTGGATTTTAATAAAAGGTAATTTTTATAATTTCACTGTTTGGATGCCCCCTGTCTTGGGTGCCCGGGACAGTCGCCCCGTTCTAACCCCCTCTGCATCTCCCTGCTCTTTTGTCAGTTAAGACGAAATCTAGAAATCGCTGAATGCACAGGCAGACATGCGTGTGGCCATCAGCGTCATAGTTCCACGTTTTGAAAAACTCATGGGCAAGAAACAGGAATTTCTTCCTAACCACTGAAAGTTAGTTCTTGATTATAAATTGTAGGGGTGCGAGGTCAGAACAAAAGTTTTGTAGGGGAGCAGGAGTAAAAAGGTTGGGAACCCTTGTGTTAAATATGGTTGTCAAACTCTGGCGCACAGGCAAAATTTGGCGCGCAGAGCAATTATATTAGCCGCGAAGCAATACCAAATGAGTGCTCGAGCTCGTCCGCCCGATACAGTGACGTAGCGAGGCTAAGTACCGCCCGGGGCCGACCATAAAATTGCCGCCCTTTTCACCCCTAAAATTTTCTTGCAAGAATTTAAAAAGAAGACCATGTTTCGTGCTTATTTAAAGATCTAAGGATTAATAAAGCATCTTGAACACCACAATCAAACAGTTATAAATTGAAATGGGTATTGTTTTTCATTTTCGATTATGGGTCTTGCTTTTTCTGCTTGTCGCCACCTTCCTCATATTGACGTCCTATTTTTTCTTCTTTATTTACATATGCATGTATAGACACGGCATGTTTCGTCAAATTTTCTCCCCTGTTGGTTTGTAGTCTCCTCTGAGTCATCACTCAACTTTAATTGTTTGCTCATTCCAGGACACCAAACAAAATATTTGAAGGGTGTGATGGCGGCATAGCTATTTCGTAGATTTAAACATTTCTGTATGTTAATATTTATCGTAGTATCGCCATCTTCAACTGAAAAAAGTATATGTACTGCATAAAGCAGGCTATAATGATAAATTTGATAACATGATCTTAGTGATGTAAAGAACGTTTCATTGTTTACTTCACGTGAGTTTAGTCAGAGACGCCGGAACAGCGGTAGGGGGAGGGGGGCAGTAAAATGTTGAGGGGAAGATGTATTTATAACAAGAAAATCGTTATATTATGCTTGTTTCTGTTCAACAACGATGTTGACCTCAAAATAATACCAGAAATTATGGAAAACCAGTTTGAAGTTTCTAGGTGCGTGAATAGCTGCATTAAATCTGTTTCAATTCGATTTTGCTAAACCATGAAATTACTTACGATATTTTCACAAAAAGGCAGCGCTGCTTCCTTTATGATAGGGCAGGGGGAAGCCCCGTGATCTACCTGCTCTCTGGCGTCCCTGGGTTTTAATTCTCTTAGAATATAAAAAAGATCCAAATGTTAACTTTTTCGGGACTTGCGTGAGGCCCGCTTAGGTGCGGGACCCATTTTGATAAAATAAGTGAAATAGGTTGCAAACCGGCTCTGTGGTTGAGCACTGGCTTGCAACCTTCATCGTGACCTGCAAACTTGGTTTAGCTGTTAGGCTGGATCAATTTACACGTGCATAGTGTTATTACTGGCCTTCGTTAGTTACCAACATACGTCTGTTTGGAAAACTGTATTACGAAACAGGCCAGGTGGGATAGGCCTTTTTAATGCTCAGCAGTGATTACAGCAACTTACGTTCTACGGTGATTGGGCTGAACAACTTTATTCAGTACAGCCATTGCCAAGATGCGTAACTGTTTCAATTAACGCCCCTTTCAATAAAAGCCTTCACCACAATCATACCTAAACATATTATTTACCCTTGTGTTAGGTTTTCAGAATAAGGTTCATGCCTCAAATTCATCAAAATGATAGCAACACCTTTTGTAAGCTTTTCTTGTTGAAATGGCTTTTTCTATGACTGCAAATGTTACGTGTACCGTTAAAATACGGAGACTTCTACGAAACCCACATTGCCTATCGGCTGGCTCTGATTCACTCTACGTGCAGTTGAAACCTGCAATCTGAACTCTAAGCTACCTACGCAAACCACCAACTGCACCATCTCGCTTCAAGAACGGCATTTTCCAGCACCATTACATCACATAGAAAAACTGCAGTTCTATTGAAACTGAGCCCATTACCTGTGCAGAGATCTTGACTTCAATAGCCAAAATTTAATATTTATAAGCCTATCCAATGACTAAACCAGCGTGGGCCATGTACTTCTGACCTACGAGCTATTTTACAAAAACTTGGCTACTTCCGGACCACTTTCAACAAAATGATTTAGGCTATAAAACAACAGATTCACAAGTTTTAAAACTAAAAAAGGTGTATGTGTTTCCAAACGTCGAGCGCATTTTTATTGCGAAATTTTTCAGTTTGGGAAATCTATCTTCGCTGACTAATTTCCAGAAGCTATCTACAGTCTCTAACACGGTTACTGTTGTAGATTTTTAGATGATGTTATGCTTGTTCTAATTCAAATTACCTGATTGCAGGGGTGGGAAATGAATTTGTCTCAAGGGCCACTTTGAGAAGGCCATGTTTAGCTGATAGATAGACAGATTTATTTGGCGGTACTGAGTTCATTGTCCCAGATGTACTCTTCAAGACAACGAAAGCCGGGGCAACGAAAAACAGAGGTCATCCTGTAAGGTGCTCCAAGGGGGGGTTAGCGTAGGGCCTACCTTCTAATTTGATCTTAAAATAAATAAATAAAACAAAAACAATAATAGTACATAGAAAATGTACTATTCATTGTTCTTGTGCAAGTGCACTTTATCCAGTGCAAGCAAATCAGTGAGACAAATATAACTTCACACGCTTTTCAACAAATTTCAGATTTGAAGATTTTTCCTAAATGCTTCTGCGGGCCGCTGATAAAGCTGTGGCGGGCCACATGAGGCCCGTGGGCCTGTAGTTGGACCACAATGGACTAGACTATGGCTTGTGGCACTTCTTGAAAATGTCCCACTGAACATTAAAAAATGGCATGATATGTGCCAAGAATTATTTGTCATCAATGCCTAGGTGTCAAGTGATGTAATGATGTGTCGTTACTAAGAATTGAACAGCACTGAAAAAGGATTAAGATAGCCTTGACTACCGTTATTTCATGCAGGGCCTTTTTTATCAGTTTTTAAGAGGAGGGTAAGTATAAACCTCGAACTAACGGACCAGTAATGTTTGCTAGTCTGCGGTCGAATGTCATCTCTTTCGTTTGTTTAAAGGAATTTTTAGCTTGTTTGGAGAAAGGTGTAGGGACTGGGTAGCAACTGCCGCACAGAAAGAGTGTTAAAAATGCCATCATTTCAAGAGTAACAATGAGACACTTTAGCACGTTAGATTTGACCCAGATTTTTGAGAAATCATTTCATCAATTTGTTTACTTCACAACCACTTTTCTTGTTTTTTCTGGGCTAGCCTTCAAGTCTAGGTATTGTAAAGACAAAAACGTAAAATAATTGTTAAAACTTTTAAAAATTGTTTTAACAACAAAAAAAGAAGAGTTGCAACTTTTAAACTCCTTTCAAAAATCAATTTTTAATCAACAAAGTGCCGCCCGGGGGCCGGGCCCCCTCCTTGCTACGCTACTGATCCGGTATTATATAACCTATGCACACTAAAACTTCAAATTTCAGACTGCTCTAAAACTTCAAATTCCAGACTGTATAGTTCAAATTCCAGACACACTAAAACTTCAAATTCCAGATGTATAGTTTCGTAAATCAGGACAGTGTCATGTAGTTGCAAAATGTGAAAAGGTTCATTGTTATATCTGCAGGAAGACCTTTTCAGTAAAGAACAATATTGGCCGCTGCTTTGTCCAATTTATCAATTTTGGCCCACTGTGTATATGCGTTTAGCACTCCTGTGCTTGAAGCTGAAATACATAAATAAAATATGTTTGTGGCAGACGAGGTATTGCTGTTGAGAAGACTTGCCCAACACTTGGGTTTGCGTGCGGTCGGTAAAAAAAATACGAAAACAAGCTTTGAGGCATCCCAGCCTCAACTTGGAAAACAGGAATGGATTTTGCATTTAGCCCATCGTCGCGGAAAGTCTGCCTGTTATCAAGATATATCTCAAAGCTTTTTTGCACTTCTGAGGTCTTTCAACAACAATCCTCTCAGTTGTTCTCCGCAACGAGTTTATTCATAGACATCAACTACGTGTCTGATTACAATGTTTGTTTCATTAAAGAACGTGAAACTTTTTTTAATTTTTGATTTTTGGTTTTAAATGAACACGAGCAAGTTAAAAGCGTGTCGATATTTTTTTCTTAACAGAGTGACGAAGAAGGAGATTCACTTGCTTTTGTAAGCTTGGCTCATTCCATCGCTCAAGAATTTTACGATTTTTTTGAAGCGATTTACCTTTGACCAAAAAAAGTTTAAGTTAAAATATCTTAAAACACTTGAAGATTTTAAACAAAACACCTAATGGCAAAAAATCTGTGAAAACAATGCATCATTCTTGAATCTCTTATCAGTTTTCATTTTTAGTTCATATCGTTGCCACAAGACTTCACAAACTTATACAGTACAACATTGTTTCAAAACGACGACAGGTTTCCAGATTGTCTAACGTTTTATCTACCAAGTTTATCTGGAAAGACAAATTTAACTTTAAACCAAACAATGAATAGAGCAGAGATCTCAAACTTAAATGTCTCCGTGGGCCAAACGAGGACTTATAAGGTAACCCGCGGGCCACATTCTGACGCTGACGCAACAATGGCGGTACCTGAACTTACTAGAAACAGCTTTTACATCTTATTTCCTGTGAAAAGTATCGTGAGCTATAGGCAAATCTTTTCTATCCGTGTCTGCGTTCGTATTATCTATTCTAGTCGTCTAAGGAATTTGTTCATTCTCTAGCGGAGCACTTTTAAAACACCGGTGAATGAACTAAATAACGTAAATGTTATTCATTTAATTCATTTTCATGCAAAACGGGAGGGTCACGGGGGTAACACCCCTCGGAGGACTTGGAATACATCAGGAAATCATATTTATTCAACGACGACGAGCGGCCGGAGCCTGAATATACTCTTCGTCGCGGCATGTCGAGCGAACCAATTCACGACCAACAGTTAACGAGAGATTGCAAATAAATGACAAACAATAAACAAAAGATTGCAAGCACGAATAGACGGATTGGTAAACTGCAAACATACAAATTACACTGAGGAATAAATGTGAAATGGAGAATTAATTACAGAATGATAAAGGAGTTACTATGATAGAGAAATCCAAGGTGTTATGGCGAGGTAAAACGGTTAGTTAATTCAAGATATTTAGAGACAGCATTATACATATTAGTTGTGGGTTTAAGTTTCAGCGAAGGATGTCCAAATAGTAGAAGTTGCAACAGTCTTGAATGATCTTGCAACACACTTGACTACAAATCTTGCAGACCTTCTTTCAGTAAAATTGATTTCACAGATTGCATGAGGTCAACTCGAAGCGTAGAGTGAATACTGCATGGTCAATAGCAATTTCAGATAGTTCTTCTGGCTCCAAACCAAGGCGGGGCCAAGCAAGGTCGGAGATGCAGTCACTCCACCTAGGCCTTGGACAACCACTGGGCCGCTTTCCTGTGGGTTTAGCCAGCAAGACTTGCCTCGCCAGTCTTTTGTGGGGCATTCTAGATACATGGCCGAACGAATGTAGCTGTGGTCTCTCCATTCGGACAAGTGGTTCGACATTCAGAGCTCTGCCAATTTCATAGCTGCGCACTTTGTCGCAAAGTGTCACACCAGGGGCGTAACGAGGGGGGCACAATGCCCAGGTGTCAAGCAAAATTTCCGACCTCTGCGAACTTTCTGACCTATTATTGTTTGTGAAGTCAGAAATTTCACTTGACACCGGGCGCCGAAAAGTCCCAACCATGTCGAAAGTTTTTTTTTTCAATGCAGTACGTTTACTCAAACTTAGGTTCGAACATGAGGACGCCAAACTTGTTTCTTGCCCCAGGCGACATCTAATCTCCGTACGCCCCTGTGTCTCACCGTGGAGTTTTCGCAAAAATCCCATCTTTGGCGGCTGAGTTAATATTCTTGCGGTCATTACCCAAGATTCATAACCATGACCATAGGTAAGGATCGGAACAAAGATCGATATAAGAACTGACAGTTTGGAGGTGTTTGAAAGCTCCCGTTTTGTGGCCACAGAGCGATAAAGCTCACGCAATACTGCATTAGTTTCACCGATCCGTGTATCACTCACCTCGCTCCACCTATTCACTCGTAAATAGGCCACCAACCCTAGGTAGACTACGTAAACTTCTCCAACTGCTGCAGTGTACTGCCGCTCACTTGCAGCATACACTGCCTTGGGTTTGTAGAAATACATAACAGCTCGGTGTTTTTAGCGCTGATTTTCATCCCGGCTTGGTCGCACGCAGCTGAACACCGATCGAGTTCATGCTGGATTCTCTGTTGAGAAGATGCTAGCAGTACCAAATCGTCTGCAAAGAGGAACTGGTTGATCCTGCAGCTCCCATCTGTGACACCATCGTCGACTCGGATGTGACTGTCTATCCAATTCCCATGTAGTGCAGACTATGAAAACGAGCGGTGACAACACACACCCTTGTCGGAGTCCAACACCAACGGTGAACGGTCGTGGTTTAACTTTCCCGACATGAACACGAACGTCTGAGCAGGAATACAGTGACTTGACCGCCAGTAACAGGGACTGTCAACACCGCACTCCCGCGAAACTCCCAAAAGTTTTTCACGAGGAACCCGGTCGTATGCTTTCTCCAGGTCGACAAAGCATATGTAGACCTCTTTGGCATACTCCCAAGATTTCTCACAAATTTGCTGGAGAGTAAAATTTGGTCTGTAGTGATACGGCCGGGACGAAAACCGCACTGGGTATCATCAAGCTTTGGTTCAATTATTTCGCGGAATTTTTTAAGGCACTTGGCAACGTAAATGTGAATTATTTGAAAATTTCCAAAAAGCATCGCTGGCCGCACAAAAGGCCCCCTTTCTGGCCACATACGGCCCGCGTGTTTGAGACCCTAGAAAATTGTTTTCTGGTTCAGCTCCCTTTTTTCAACTCACCCTGTTTCAGAAATACTTTCCACAGAGTTCCGTGGTGGTTTGGTTAGCTCTCGTATTCACCACTACGAACGATTTGGTGGGTTGTGTCATCAAGTTGCTTGTTTGCTGGTTCCAGCTCTGCGGACACTTTTCAGGTTGTTGCATTGCAACATGAATACAGTGGAAGTGGATTCATATACGTTGACGCACGTGTGGGTGGGTGTTGAAACCAGGCTGGAAAACTGTTTCCACTTCTATAACTTGCATATAAAACTCTGTTCAAAACCCTCCTCCGATACACGTTGCGTTTTAGTTTTGAGAAAGTAATCTTTCAACCGTGACTTCAATTTGAAATGTTGATGATGTTCTTTCATTTTCGAATTGTTGCTCTTGAATTTGACAAAGACTTTGTGACGTGTTTTTCGTTTACACGATTCCGCATAAATTCAGGACCATTAAAAGAACTGCTTCGGTAAATTGTTTAAACGAAACGGTTTCTCACATTTACAAACATTTTATATTTGGAAAACATCTCATGAAGAATTTATCGTAAATCTAAGAAGGCATTTTTAGATACGCACTGAAAAACTACAAAATGAAGCAGAGCAAAGTAAAGCATAAATCAGCAAATATGTAATAACTTTGAAAATGAATTCCATTCGAACCTTCCCTTTAAAAACGCGTGCTTTTCTAATAAGAACGAAACAACGACTTAATAATAAAATCATTGGACCGTTGACAGGACGCACAAGAGTTTAGCAGATTAATTTGATTTCTTTTTTCTCACTCGTACCAACATGCATGTTTGTATAGAAATGACTGGAATTCTGCAGCAGTGCCTTGATGAGCGCAGCATAGACAGGAAGTAAACACGGGCGTTTGAATTACGGAGTTCTGCAGTCAATTTTGTCCTGTGAATAAAAGTGTGCTTGCATACCACGAGCCTTCAGACTTGTTCAATCGCTCACCTGGGACAGGGTATTTGTGTTATTGAAAGTCCTAAATCAAACAACTTTGTTTTTTTGTATGTTTCACTGTCAGTGAAACAAAGGTCCTTAACTGCTATGTGCTATGCAACTTAGGCTTTGTTAAGTGCATGTGAGGCATGTTAGTTAATACTTACACGCGATGATGGATTTGAAACAAAGTCCACTTCAGGGAATTTGAAAGAGGCGTAAGAAGTTGCTACATTTTTCGGCATTCAGCAGTAGCCGTTATGGGAAGTTGTGTTGACTGCCGCAGAATGACCGACTAAAGTTGTTTGGTGCTTCCTAGGGCTTAAAACGATCGGGGCATGCCGTTTCTGTGCAGTTGCTGCTATACTTTGGCAGCTGCAATTTCAGTCTGAGTAGATATAGATGAAATGTGTAATGCTTACGAGCGGATATTATTACGATGCATTTTTCTTGAGCCTTATGGGCCAGGGGCCAGTGCGGTTGGCAATGTCTTCTCGGCCAATTTTCCATGTCTTGAAACGATGCGCAAGACTGCTTGTTCGTTTTTCGTGCAACTACCTTCTTGACTTTTTTTTCTAGGTATTCTAGGCTTTCTTTTGTACTTGTTGCTACGCCATGTCTCAATTTTCGAAGCTGCTTCTGGAAGGAAGTCTCGATCATCCGTTTCAAGCTCTAGTCAAAGACTTCCCAAGTGCAAACTTTGACTACTTCTGGCACTTGCTTTCTGACGTTCAAACCGAAAGTTCACCGACATTGACGGTCTGGGAGCTTCGTAAAGCATTGGTTGAACTTGGCGTGGAGTCGATTGATGACGAAGAGTTCGCTGAGATCATTAAACAGCTTTACGCGGATGACGATGGCAGGGTCGGTTTCCAGGCTTTCCTCAACGTTGCCGAACAATTTGATAAAAGCAACGAAGGTTCTTCAAAAATAAATTGGCAGGAGTGTATTTCAAGTCAGAGGAATAAGCTTCACAACATGTTCAGAGCGTTTGACAAGGATCACAACGGATTTGTATCCGTCAGAGATATGATGATGATTTTCAAATCGATTGTTGCTGGAGATTACACAACGCAGTTTAAAGAGGTGCTGGATCTGGCCAAAGCCAACGGTGCCATTTGGATGGATTACCCGACTTTCGTGAAAGAGTTACAGAAGCCCAAACCTGACGAATGTCCTGAACCTTCAGAGTCACAGCAGGATCCGGAGCTTCCAACCGGCGTGCGGAGCTCCGTCTCGACGAATTGGAACAGCGCTGCGAAGGCTCTTCGTGAGATAGAACGGGTACTGTCTGTTTTTCGCAAACACGGCGAAGATATCTGCGGTGAATTCAGTGCAAGCCAGCTCCGCATTATTTTCGAAGAGCTTGAAATAGGAACAACTGAAGAAGACATGGAGTCGTTGCTTAAAACGATCAGAGACGAGGACACTTCTGCAGTTTGCTGTGAAAACCTTATGTAAGTCATAGGTTGGTATTCATTGTTCTACGCTTGTATGTTCAAATGTTTTGAGAAGCTCCAATAAACTTGTACCGTGCACAGCTTCGCTTTCTTTGCAAATGTATTTATTAGAGGTGCGCAATTTAATCTGTGGGTTTTAGATCTCGTCAGGGCTATGCAAGAACAGTAGCTTACGGCGGTTTTAGATGTCAGGTTTAAAAAGGCAGGAATTATACGTAGCAATTCTTCATTGCGGAGTAATTACCACTTGTTATCAGCTGGTCTAGGTAGAACGACTGCGCCACTTGCAGATTTTCATTAGACTATTAGTTCAACATGGTAGGGATCTCAATGGAAACGTGACATTGTTTCGCCAAATGTCTTTGGTTTCTTTTGGTGCATTGTTTCAATACTGCTGCAAGAGAATCAGCGCAATAAGTTGGTCAATTTAACCTCCCACCCAAGAATGTATAAGCAAGCCGTAGAGCGCCGAATGCGCACTTTGAACTGTGGAGATGATGGGCATTCTGAGCGAGACAACATCAGACTGCACATGATTGACAAGCAGTGTTCCTGTTCCCTCTGAGGTGAGCAAACGCGCAGCATCACCACCAGACCACTTTCGTGGTAATTTGAATCTGGCACACTTGCAACATTGTAAATTTAACGTATATTTTTAGCATGTGACTTTTTACCGCTTGAAACGCTTCACTAGTTTCGTTTCCACATGGTTGCGCAATGCATGCGCACTAAATGTAGATCAAAACGGTATCAAAGCACAGGGGGAACAAAGGAGCCATGCCCCCCAAATTTTTGGAAAATGTAGTGATTTCGTGCTTTGAGAGGCGTTTTTCCAAACAAAATAGTGGTATTCGCCAAATATCAAACATTTTCGCTCCCCCCCAAATTTTTGGCCTGGCTACGTCACTGTATCAAAGTGCTGCGACTCTTCACATGTCGTTATTTGCTGGAAGATGAAGCAGAATGGCTCTTGCAAACAACGTTGCTGACTTCTGGCCTAAACAGTGACAACCTGAAACATATCTATTGCAGCTACGTTCGGACTGTGACGCATCTAGGGCACGACAGGCATGGTTCGTGCCATGGGCACCTGTTTGAAGGGTCCAGAGGGGGAGCAAGAGGGGTACAATTCCCCGGGCGCCGAATCACTAGGGGGCGCCGAGGAGTCCCAACAATTTCAAAAGTACTTTCTTCAATACAGTGGCCTCCATTTGCTTCGAAAGACCTTAGGTTCGAATATGGGGGCGCCAAACTTGTTTGTTATCCCTTACCTCGCTGCCAGTGATGGATTCTCGAGACTTGGTCACGGTCTCGAATGATTTCGGTCTCGGTCTCGAGCTCTTCGTCTCGAGACTTTTCATAGGTTATTTTTTGTGAAGTTTTGCAAGAAGGAGTTCCTTAAAAAAATGATTGTTCAAAATTTAGCTGTTCAAAGAGGTCAGTGGCTAAGTTTTCTTTGTTGTTATGTTCTTTGCGAGATGGAGAAAACAATTTTCCCTCTATCCCGTTTAAAATTTATAGTGAATTCAATGAAAAATGTGCATGTACCAAAGAAACCCCATCGCGTAATCTCTGCAACTAGAGATTGGGAGTACTTTGCTAAGGACTACCTTTGAACTGTTTTTCCAAGCGTTTTGTTATGAAACCCATAGTCTTATTCAAAAGAAGTGGGAGAGTGCCAAAAGTTCCTTTTGTGAGAAGCCAAATAAAACGATGTCTTTTTTTCTAAGTGCTTTTCAAAGCACTCTGTTAAAACACGCTGGTGAAGTTTTTTTTGATCTGCGTATTGCAGACTTTTTAAGTTAAAAAAATGCCTCGGAACTCTCTTGAGGAAAAGTTTTGCTCATAAGAGTTTGATACAGAGAGCAAATAATGCGTCATGGCTGATCTGTTACATTGACGTGCTGCTGTAGGCTTTACGACCTTTCTGGTTTTTTTAACCGACATGCGGTGTTGCGAAAACTCTAAGTGCGTCAGCAAAAACGGAAATGTGGGCAGTTATGAATATTAGTTTAACGTAAAAATATGAAAATTATGAAAAACTTAAATATAAAAACTTGACAATAAAAACGAACAAATCTAGGAATTATACATTGAGCCATAAAATCAGCGGGAAGGCGCTACACCATTTCACTGCTAGTCAACTACACCAGTAATCCCGAATTTCACTCATTCTGCTGCAGCATGCTGCATCCCAACAATGCCTGTCGAAAACATCTAATACTTTCTTTTTATCAGAGAAAGAAAAAATATTCAGTACGAAGGCAATGGTTACCTGCAAAAGATCTGTCGCAGTTGTAAAAAAACTGACAAACTACGAGCACCTTGCTCTAAGTAAGACAAAAAAGCAAACCCAAGTTGCTTCAAGTCTTCATTAGCCCTGTGCACTTTGCTGTTGCCATGGAAAACACATCGAATCCACGGTGCCAACTGATTCACATGTAATGACAAAAACTAAAACTTGTCACTGAACCACAGTCTAGCATGTGCCAGTTGTGCTATTTATTTTGCCATGCATACATGCATATGTAAATAAGCCAGAACAATAGGAAAGGTATTGACGAGAAGGGTGGCTATCAAGTACAGAAAGCAAGATCCATAATCGAGAATAAAAAACAAGAACCCTGTCACTTTGTGAGTATTTGATTGTGATGTTCAAGATGCTTTATTATTCCTTATTGTTGTAATAAGCATGATGCATGATATTCTCTCATTTTATATTGTTGTAAGCAAATGTGAAAAGTGGAAAGAGGAAGCATTGTTATGGTCGGCCCCGGGCGACATTAACATCGCTACGCTACTGCAGTAGAGCATGCGGTGAGATATTACCTTGCTGGTTCAAAGTGTAAACCTACTTTGTGCCAAAAAAATCTATTATTCTAATAGGCCTAAATATGTTTTTCTTTGCGTCAACAGCAGAATCATGAGCAACATTTTAAAAACTTGCTTTGGACAGAGTGAGCAAGTTTGTATGGATGACAAATCAGTTACAAATTTTGCTTTTTGAAATTCAAAGTAGCGCTTTCGTTTTTTCAAATCTCTAAATTTATCAACTCTTAATTCGAAATCTTTGGAGAATTCTTAATCAATTACTTGTCGTGTGAGGAGAAAAGTAATTTGGAAAGCTGTAGGTAACGTTACAAAAAATGGCAAAGCTTTGTTAGCCAAAATACACGAAATATGTGGCGAAGAAATTTGTGTCAGTGCAGATTTCCAGTGTTAAAATAAAAAGAAGGTAGTGAAACAGGTAAGTGGTAGATAGTAAAAACTTTAAATGTTTGTTACTTCATTGGCAAATGATACAAACGACGAAACACCTTGGCAAAAAACTTGAATGATGGAAAGCAACCTTTCCTGTGGAGTTACCACTTTACTGTGTTGTTTTGACCAATGCTGCTGGGGCTGTTTGCAATCGGCTACATAAACTGTGCTTGTTTATTCAAGTATGGCAACGGCAAACACCTCGAATATTCAATTGAACCACCGATATTTTTTGAGTGAAAAATGCGTAGACCCTGTAAACGCCGTCAGCATTTTCAAATGTCCATGCATTTCTTCATGAAATTTGCAAATAAGGCCACAGGTTTGAGGTTGTAAATTCCTAAGAGGAAAGTGAAAAAGAACGTTTGCAGTATTTGGCCATTTGCACAAATTTCGGATGATTTTTATTATCTTGATATTTCGCAATATGCCAGATGTTTTGTTGCAGCATTATTCAAGGAGTTAGTTTCAATTACCATCAGAGAAATGTGAAGTCTCGAGTCTCGGTCTCGAACTTCCAGGTCTCGGTCTCGTCTCGAAATTTGAGCCAGGTCTCGGTCTCGGAGGTTACGGTCTCGACTACATCACTGCTCGCTGCGCCCCTAACGGGGGCACAAAATTTTATTGGTAAACCAATCAATCTGCAGATTTGCCTTTTGATAAAGAATGGATCAGTCAGCTGTCAGTCGCCGGTATCAGCGGCAGTGATTAATTTAAGCGTATGGAGTAGACAGTAGACCAATGAAAACTTCTGAAATACCTCAATCTGGTCATTGACTCATTGATTGATGATCGGTTGAAACTTTCCATTTTCGTTACGCTAGCGCCAAATGTACGGTTTTATAATTTAAACCAAAAATCAATCAAGCGTTTACTCAACAACAGCGATATTTATGACGTGTTGCAAAATTATGTCAACTGGCTACGAAAGAGTAGTTTGTGTCTTGTAAGCAGGGTTGCAGGGTTGCAGGTAAAATATTTGACTCCAACTCCGACCTTTCCAGAATTTCCGACACCGACTCCCATCTCCCACTCTGACACCTTAACAAAACGTGAATGAAGTTTGGCGGTTAACAATTGTGTAGCAACTCGTAATCACTAGGAATTGTAGTACACAGCAAGAATTGTCTGTTTCAAATACAGTTTCAATAGAAATAGTACCATTTCAATAGAAATTCCTAACTTGAGGTGCGATGTAAAAAATGATTCAATTGGGATACGGGAGTTCGAGTCGGAGTCGGATAAAAAAATCCGACACCGACTCCTAGTGTTCTTTGGATCCGACTTCACTATAAAAACCTCCAACTTTTGGGACTCCGACACCGACTCTGCAACCCTGGTGTGGCAAGTATAATTAGCTTTGACATAATTCAAAAACGAAATACAAACTTCCAGGCAAAAGAAATAAGTAGCTCTGCGTAGCACCGTCCGCACGAGGATGCGTACGAATCTTTTGTTGTGTCAAATAGATATCAAATTGCACGTGTGGATGTCACAATCAAACGTGTGGATGTCACAATCAAACGTGTGGATGTCACAATCAAACGTGTGGATGTCACAATCAAAAGTGTGGATGTCACAATGAAAATTCATCGAGACAGCGTAAAATTTTACGAAACAACAATTGAACGAGTAGTTCTGTTTCTTTCATGACTGCGTTTCGACACTTCCCCTTTTTGCTCAGTTCAATCTACTGGTTTGCTTTGAATCGGCGAATTATTAAACTGTGAAACCAAACATCTTGCCCTCAGCGTTTCGAGTTACAGTAGCATTCACTAATAACGTCAGTTCGCCTATAGCGACGCTTTTTCGTCGATCCCGGCAGAATCCCTATCTTTTACCTGCATTCGAGTTCGCTATAACGACTTCGCCTGTAGCGACGTTTTTTGTTGGTCTCGGCGGAATATTTTGTTCTTGTATAACGGCAGCTGCAAGTTTTCTTTACAGTTTGAAGTGTAAGCTCGGGTATGTGGAGCCACCACCAAATATTTTATGGCCGCATAGGGTGCCTTGAAAATGGCTGAGCTTGGTTGCGCAGGTTTGATGACGTAACGGGAGTGGAAAAAAGTTGTGTTTCAAAAGCAAAAAAAGGAAAAAAAGTGAAGGAAAAATGTTGTATCATTGCAACTTAATATGCGTTTCCCTCAAACATGGAATGCATGGAAGTTTGCAAGGTTTCAAAATTTGATACATTCACAACTGTTGAAACCAATATTTTTGTCCCCGAACCGTTGTGAAACTCAGATAACAAAAAATGATCAAACTTAAAAATATATTTTTTTACCGTATTGTAAGATCATCTTTTGCAGTGCAATTATTTTTACTACCGTTTAGTTCTCATTGCTAAACGCAAAATATCGGTTTTAGCGACTCCGGTTACGTCATCAAACCTCCGCAACCAAGCTCCGCTATTTAATTACGGAGCTCCGCTTTTTACAGCGCACCCTGAATAGGAACACTGTTTAGCAAGTCAAGCGGCGAAGCGTTGAGCCGTGACAGGTGCGACGTGAGAATGGCATCAAAGATTGCGTAATCACCAGCAAAGGAGGCAAATTGCTACATGAGTTTTACTTTACGGTATTAGGGATTGTTTCGACTGTAGCCAGATTGATCGAGAGTCTTGGTGGAGCAGTGGGTAAATTGTTGAACAAAAGAAAAAGTATTCCATTATGGACAAAGTATGATATCGTTGTTTCACTGAATATGGCGAAAACGGTACGAAAGTGGCAAAACTTGCAAAAGAGTTTGATATTCCAACAACAAGGTTGACTACAGTCCGAAAGATAAAGACAAATAATTTCTAACTTTTTACTTATCAGAGTATACACGAAAACACGATCCAATAAACGGTACTCCTAATGAAAGCACACTTTTCAAACGAGGGGTTCTCAACCTTTTCCCGTTAAGTACCCCCGAGTCATAAAACAATCAACCCGAACCCCCAGGTTAGCTGGCAAAGTCGTGGATTTCACATTGTTGCATCGCAACAACGTAAGATCAGGCTAAATCCAAGTGGATTTTCAATCGGCATACATTTGCTCTAGCATAGGACAGTGGCGCAGCCAGAATGAGGCCGAACCTTTCCCTGAAACAAACTTGAGAAGATTTTTGTTGGTGCTTTATATCAATTTTCAACTGCTAGAAAATAAACGGAAGAAACAGTCGGACTCAAGACGACGTCAATGACTGATCACGTCATTGACCGGCCCCTTCCTAACAGAATTCTTGGATCCACTATTGGCATAGAATGTTAAAAAAATGGCAATACATCAAAATTCCACTGCCATCCAAGTACCCCTGGAAATCTCACATCAACGGCCATTCAGAGATACACATTATTTTTGTCCACTGCTTATCGTTTTCCGACCGCGGTTTATTTTTTTTCGATTCCTCCCAAGCATTTTTGTTTGTCCAGCGATTTTATCGTCCGGGAGGTAACGTGACAACTGCGATATTTATGAACTTGTAAAAATTGATATGAACGCGATGTAATGATTACGCACTATAACCGTGCTAAGAATATTCTCGAACAATCGGAAACAAGTTCTAAATTGTTTGTTCTTCGCCTGCTTGCAATTACGAAAGCTGTCGTGAGTTTCTCGAATATTAGATGAATGGTTTCCGACTTGAGAGAAAGCGAAGGCAAGTCTGTGTGTTACGTATGTGTGTACAGTTTGCATGGAGATATATGATGTGATGTTTGAAGTTGAACACAAACAGATAAGATCGATAAACCAACAATTCCACATGCAACAATGATTAGCACTATGGTTACATCATTGCACTGTCTTTTCTGCCGTATCTGCCATACCATTGGCAAAAACGATACAACATGCAGGAGTTAATAAAACCACGGATAATATATCCGTTGATTATTAAATTAAATCATATTAAATCCAAATCGAGTATGGGCGGAATTTTAGCACTGAAAAAACGCTGGTATGTAAATCCAAACGCCGCTTCACAAAACCAGTATTAAATTCATTTTCTCATTTTTGATTGCGGAACTGCTAGAGATTAAGCACACACAAGCATGCCCAGAGAGCACGCGTCTCACGTAGAGTGTTCGCTTCATTTGGCCACTGGACCGTGACCAAACTGGATACAAAGAATTAGAAAAACACCTGTTCCATCGACACCACTTTAATTCCACCATGGAAAAACCATGAACAAAATATTTTTCGTACATGCTTCAACTGTACCCTTGAACACATGACCACGATCATCCAGGTAATTGCATGACTGCGAACTGCTCTTGCCCTCCGCAACGAATTCCACCGCCTGGTGATTGAAATCATTCGAGTGGAATTCTCTCAATGTTTTTGATGAACCGATGCTGGAGGGTGATGTTGTGAAAAGGAAAGACAGTCTGGAAATGCTTCACTTAAAGAAAGGTTGTCTTATAACTGCGTTAGTTTTCTCTTCAAGTATAAAGTGGCGATCAGCATAAGATTTAATAAGATGGTTTGGTTTTGAGTGCAGTTCAGTTACATGGAGCTGTTGTGTATGTTGAACAGTTTCTAATGAATTGATAACGCGTTTAGAAGGTGCCAGCGAATGCAATCTGGTAAAAACAAAGCAATAAGAATAGGAAATGCGACCTGAAACGTAAAGTTAGAGCCGAAATACAATTTGTCATGGTAATCAAGCTTACTTGGTTTTGCTGGCCCGCAAATGTGGTCGTAACGAAATGTTCGTTTGTGCTCAACTTTCATCAAAAAGAACCCTTTGATAATGTGTTCAGAAGTAACTACTCTCCGCATATGAGAAGCAAGGAATCTATCGCGGATATTTTAATAGGAAAATGATTTCCCATAATACAACTCATCGTCAGTCCTTGGGTCTTTGTCAAATAGAAATGTGTTTAAAGCTTGAGATTAGCCGATCTGCTTTGTGCAGAATTTTCAGCAGACTTGGTTTGTCCAAATATAGGTAGAGTGCCGGTAGCTTTACATTTTGCTTTCTATCATATTATTCATAGCTAGCAATTACGAAGATGATGTAGTTTTTGAAAGCACGCAGACGTGCTGCTTGCATCTGAGACAATAAGTTACGGTAGACCTTGCCATGCCTTTCCTGCTGCAGAGAACCTTTTTGTGTGGTGGTGCGATTAATACTTCAGACTATGGCGAGCTCAGCCAATCACTGGTGCTTTGCCATAGAACAATGACCTTTATCGCAAGTTTCCACGTAAAGAATGCATTGTTTCCTTGGTGGATATGAGAATATACAAACATTAACAGTGTTTATTTTCAAATGACTGATTTTTGCTAGATGTGTACAGTTTCTCCGTCTTGAGCTGTGGAGTTATCAATTAAAGCCTAGGTAATTCGACTGTTTGGCCTGTTAACTGAGCCTTAGTAATCCCAACTGCGGATTTTCTGAGAGTATTAGCCGTTTATGAGCTAAATTCGCGCGCATCATTTTTTGATTCCGAAGAATCGCGCGCATCACTTTTTCATTCCGAAGAAAGTGGCCTAAAAATGTGACGGTCAATGAAGAGGCATATCTTTTTTCAGTGTGCCAAGCATGGGTTAGATAAAAGGTCAGACTTGCCAAGGACTATAGCGGTTTGGCCAAAACGTTTGCGTTCATGTTGGTGGTTTCAGTCAATGTGTGTGTTTGAGTTATCCCTTTGAATGCCGCAATCAAACGATGAAATGCTGATAGTTGATTACGTGACTTTCATCGAGTAACCGGCAAAACTTTTGTCCACGTCTTTGTGCCTTGCATTCAGAGGGATGCTTTTACTTTCGCAGGAGGCACATTCGTCAGTTTTGTGTTACAAAGTTGTGGGTTTGGTTTTGAAGTTACATTTGTGATCGTGATGTCTCGGGAGCCATTATTGCCTGACGCGGATGCGGTCCGAATCGACAACGAAAAGTTGGCTGAAACTGAAAAAATCGCCCAGAAAACGTTTGAGCTTATGACTTCTAAACTGCAATTCACTCTCACTCTGCTACAGTTCTTTCAAGATTCCAATGATGGAGAAATCGAGCTGTGGAAGTTACGTCAGCTGATGGAGCATTTCGGCCAACCAACAACCATTGGCGAGTTTGTCAAGCTTGTTTTCCATCTGCGTTTGGATGACGATGGTAGGACTTACTACCAGGACTTCATCGGTTTGGAAAGAATTTGCGATACGGAATGTCCAGACGATGAAGCGAAGCAGTCAAGTTCGAAAAGTCCTCGTAAATCAGATGCAAGTAAAAGTCCACAGTCTCCTTCCAGGACAAGTCCTAAAAGTCCAGGATCAAGAGGAGCCAGTCCGAGAAGAATGAAGTTTTTCGAACGTTCTCCCTTGGTATCAAAACTGAAGAAGATGTTTAACGTGACCACAGATGTCCAAACAAACCAGGAATCAAACACAAACTTACTTCACATTTTTCAAGCTTTCGATCAGAAGAAGACTGGAAGACTGGGATTGGTTGATTTCATAGAAATACATGACGCCTTCTCTAGCGCTACTTCAAGGGAAAAGCTGGGTTCAGTGTCGGAAACGATCTTGATGGAAAGTGGCGAGATCAATTACGAAGTTTTGATGAATCTCCTCAGCAAAGACGAGAGAAACCCCGAACAGATCCTCACTAGCGACGATCAGGAAGAAGCTTGTAACTCGCAGCTCGAATCTCCGAAAGATCGAACTGAAACCTTCGGACGTAAATTCAAGAAAATATTTTCTTCTTCCGAAAGTAAATGCAAACGTCTTGCCCGCGCTCTAAAGCCCTATTGCAGCACTATTGGTTACTTCATTGGATGTGACAAACGCGCCGAAGGAATGGTTAGTGGTGCGCAGCTGAAGCAAATTTCTAAAAGCGCTCTCTTGCCAGACCATCTGATTAACAGTTTGCTACTGGCTTGGAAGAAAGCAGATGATGAGTACTTAAGCATCGACAGCTTAATTGCAATCTGCAAAGCGTCTTTGAAGTAAGATAAAGCAACCAACGAATCCAACTGCCGAAGAGAACCACATTTGTATTATCTGTGATCTGTATTTATTTTCCGCACCAGATTGTCTCTCGTTGCATTCACATCAAATATACTCGTTGCAATTCAAGATTTTGTGCACGTAGACCCGAGGCGACTTTTCAGCGAAGTAGCGTCAAGGTTCTAAGGTTTGACAAAGCATCACGGTGGTTTCTACCACAGGTCTATTTGCACCTGGCGTTTTTCAATGTGAGCAGTTTTCATCTCATTCTCATCCAAAACCATGCAATGAATGAACTTTATTTGGGTGTCTCAGGCACAACGCCCATATTACATCAGTTAAATGAACGTAAATACAATGTTCATACGCAACGCGTCACGGGGTAGGAGGTACTTGATGCACGCAGTTGATACTGAAGAGAACGAAGAGCATCTATTGCAGTTGGCGATCGTAACACAGAAGCGTCACACGAGTGGAGATTTTGTGAAAAGCCTCACGACAATTTAGGCGAGCAGTTTAATAGTTGTATGAATAAGCGCATTCTAAGGACGGCAAAGCCTTGTACTTCGTCCAGTCATAACTTGCCGAACGACAGAGCTAGAGAGCTATTCAAACACTTTCAAAGAAGCAGGGTTTCGTAGGTTAGGTTTAAAAATAATTCAGCCACGTTTGGGCTTGAACTTTTTTGGTATGACGTCACGACTGGGGGAGATTAGGAGATTTTTGGATGACGTAATCAGGGCCTGAGATGAGTTTGTGACACTTAACTGCTTTTTAAAAATGAACTAGACGAAAATCTGCTTTTATAGAGCCCTCAATTGACTATCTAGCCAGCGTTAAGTGTTGGCAAGTTATGGCCAAATATTGATAATTAATTAATGCCCTAAGGAATTCATTACTTGGTTGAAAAACACACATAATAATCACCAAACAGCAGGAGTAGGTGATTCACAACCATTTTGTCCGCAGTGCAACTAAAGACAAAGAATCAGTGGTCAATGATTTGATCGATGAAGACGGGGTTTCAGCTACGACGAGTTGTTAAGTACGCAGCAGAAGAACGACAAGAAAAGTTTACAATTGGAAACCTAAGTTACGTTGAGATCAAGCAGTTACTTCAGTTAACATTGTAGGCCTAAACGTGAATTAATGTGGAAAATCAGCAATTCTTTTTTCTTAGTTGCAGGGTTTTGAAAAGGTTTCAGGTTCGCTGTTCAGTGGATGGGCTAAATTAGTACAAGGCCACATAGCCGTGTAACCACCTGCAATGACTTCCTGTAATTTGTATGATTTGTCTCCAACAACTGCCTCAAATATAGGTCAATCAAAAAATGCTCAATAAATTGCCAAAGCCAACTTGCTTTTCCATTGCAATGCATCTGAATAATATTTAGGCCAGACTTGTACACGTTCCCAATCTTAAGAAATTAGAACGGAACTACAGTAGTATGATCTGGCAATGCATTTTAGCCTCATGTTAATTGTTCCTCTCTGCCAATATTGCATTTACATCAAGTCAGCTGATGAAATTTTAATCGGCAAATACATTCTGCCAAGTGAGTGGGAAAGACCTGGAGTCAGGGGCGTAAGCAGATTAGATGGCCCCCGGGGCAAGAAGCAAGTTTGTCGCCCCCATGTTCCAACCTGAGCTTTTTCGGGAGCAAATTCACTGTATTAAAGAAAGTACTTGTGACATTGTTGAGACTTTTCGACGCCACCCGCCGTCATTCGGCGCCCCCATAGTGATTTGGCGTCAGGGATTTTGTGTCCCCTTGCACCCCTCGTTACGACCCTGTCTGGAGCATGTGCGCAACAGTCAACTGTAAAGGGGAGAATGCTGGGAAGCAAAGCATTATCTACCCCATATGTAGGACCTCAATCGAGGAGCATGTTATTAAAAAGGTTGGCACTTGGCGTTAATTTGAAGCAGGCTTCATTTCACTTAAAGGATTGCCTTTACTTTTCATGATGTGCACAGAGGGCAATGAGGATAATATCGGCAAGTGTAGAATTGCCAGAGACTCAACGTAAAACAGGTACATTGTGTATTGAAGACAAATAGAACTTCGCGGTTGATGCACTTTGCCATTCAGATCACAAGATAGTGCAGCAGGAAAGATAACCAGGGTAGTCGTGAGTGTAGACAGCTCGTTGATTCCCATACACCCAAAATCTGAAATAAAAACAGTTTCAAGATGTTCAAGAGATGAATGGCGAGTGCCAGCAAATAAATACATATGACGTTTAACGATGGTTCCGAGAACCAAAGACCAGCGGATAACTCTAAACAATAGTGTTTACCTTTCGGTCTGAAGTTGTTTTCAGGCAAAGTGCAATTTTATTGCTTTCAAATTTCAAAATAACACCGTTTCTGTCAAATTAACGGTGGACATTAATCAGAACAACAGACGAACAATTGAAAAAGATTTCGGACGGTGTGGAGTTGACACGTAGACCCATGACGTCATTGAGTGGATCACAGTCGCTCAGGACACGCAACACAGCGCAAGAACACATCAGGGTAACACATCGATCGACGTTGATCAACTAACAGTGGCTTATGATAACAGCTGCAACACTAACACTTAATCGACCTGGGCAGCTGTGCTTGTTACAACAGAGCCTAAGATCGGTTCGCAAGGTAAGGTTGAAGTAACACGAAGATGGCGGTTGATTGTTCAGAAAAGATTAATATAACCGTAAACGGAACTAACATAATTAATGAGTGTATGGTTTGGTATTATTGTTTCCAACTGTTTTATTGAAAGAATTAACTTCTGAGATAGTGTAAACTACATGTTTGTAGAAGATTTCTGAATTCAAACACAAAAACGTGGCTACAAACTTTTTTTGAGGAATCAATCTTCATAACGCACAGCTCATGCGTGTGGCATTTGCGCCATGAAGATTGAGTTCATTCTATAATTTCAACTCATTCATTATCTCAAACGAAGACTTTTGAGAAACATTTTTTGAAAGAAATTTGTAGAAACAACTCCTGAGAGAAAGAGCTGCTTGGAAAAATGTGATGCAATTATGTCGTTGTTGCTACTCGTTTGCATATTCCAACTTTAGCGGCAAAATAGCCAAATCTCCATCAGATGGAGCAGCTGGTATGAATGTTGGTTATTCGCGATTTATTTCTGATCAGACACCCGGAAAGAAATGAACCAAACAAATATAAAAATGATATTTTTGTTGAATCATCAAGACCATCCCAACCTGAAAAATGGTTGTTTGTACAAATACAGCTTTGACCTGTTCATGAAGATTACCACAACCCGAATCCACAACCCGAATCCCTTTATGTTTTGTGAGGTCGAGAAAAAGTGCTTGTAGGTAGAAGCTGAATCGCTAAACAAAGCTTACATCTCTTCGTAAATTTCTGTTTTCACTTAAACGCCAGAAAGCTCACTTCTTCCATACCTTCCTTCTTTGTCTTTGTACTTGAACTTGCACTCGTAGACAGGAACAGATCGTAGTTTCTGTCTCTGTGATCAAAGCAATTTATCACAGAGGTGTCATTAGGCAAATTTTTACATTTGTAATTGCGACCACGTCTGTGTTAATTTTTAAATATGGCTGCTCCAAAAATATGTATCCGTTTTTGATAAAGCAACATGATGTATTGAAAGCAATGATCTGCAATTTTTTCATAGGCCTGTCTTACAGATGTTTAAGTTTTGTGTGGTTTAAATTTTTCCTCGTACACCACCACTTTGCGGGCATAGCTTAACAGTTTATAACATGTTCGATCCAAGCTCCTTGGCGCTAAATCACTGTGGCTACACGCACATTGAAGGTCCTCTTGACCTTGTCCAGCATGTTATGGGGAATTCTTGTATCTCCGTTAGAATGTTGTTCTTGAGCTCATCACTATTTTGGTATTGTTAACATAGACTCTGTTTTTTAGGTATCCCCAAAATTTTAGTTGGGAACTACGAGCCTATTATGGGTATTTGCGGGAAAATATTTATAATTAATTTGCACAATCTGCGAATGCTGTTCATGTTGTGAATATATAGTTTCAGAATGTTTAGCCCCTTGCACAAGCATGAAGGAAAACATTCTGGCGACCGTTCTGCCCAGGCCCGCAGACACGAGGGGCATTCGGGAGCAGTTATCCTCAAATCTTTTTTGTGCCCCCCAAATTGTGTTGTGCTCAGAAAAATGTGTTTTAAACAAAAAATAAAAACAAAAATCTTTCCCCCTAAAAATGTATTTCCCCCCCAAACGTTAAAACCTGGCTACGGAGCTGATTCTGCCGAAATTGTGTCTGCAATTCGGATATTTTGTTTTGAAGGCCATTCGCACTCGAGATGTAGCATAAGGTCGAAAACTTTTTTTTACAAGCCCCATCAGGGGATGCACTGTAAGCATTTTTGGGGTGGGGGCAGAGTTGGGCTGCTACGGCACTGTATCCATGTTGTCAGTGACCTGTTGTAGATTTAAGCGTACGTGTGGAACTTTCTAAATTTTCATACTGATTTTCTGCAACAATTGTTTATCGCGCGAACAGCTACGTTTACAACGATCTGTAGATTTGCTCAAAGAATGAATTAATTGGCATATGCCATGGTGGTATCAAACGGTGGTTAGTGAGTTAAGCGTTATGAGAAAATGAATGCTAACTTTAACATCTGAAGATGATATAATTATTGTTGTTGCTCACTCTGTCGCTGCGATGACCGGTTGAAACTTTTCACAGTTTCTCTACTAAAATGTGCAGCTTTTGAATGTTCCACCGAAGAATCAGTCAAAGGTTTTGTAAAATTGACAACAAAGGCAGATGACTGACCTCAGATGACTGACCTCAGATGACTGACCTGTTGCACAATCCTGCCGTTTGACTCCGAAGCCGCGTGTCGAGCAATCATCTCAGCAGATTTGCTGTTTATCTCATGTTCACAGAAGTTTTCCACTGGGCCAACCTTGATGAGTGCAATATAACTCTTGTAGAACCATTACTGACGCTACTGAATGGGAGAAGAGGCAACAAAGGGCAGACACACCTTCTTTCGCACATCTCACTTCACGTTGTACAAATGACCATTTTTGCTTTCTGTAGCTTTCCGTGATGTACTCGAGAACGTAACCTTCGAGACTGAGACCTGGTTAAAACTTCGAGACCGAGACTTCAAAAATCCCGAGATTCGAGACAGAGCAAGGCTTGAGATTCGAGACCGAAAACGAGACTCGAAACTTGAAATTCGAGACCGAGACTCGATACTTGAGATTCGAGACCGACAATTCAAAATTTGTGGATTTTTCCGACATTTTTGAAAAAAATGTTGTCATCAGTGGCGACTCTGGCACTCGGGCTCAGCCTGAGTTGTCGATTACGCTTTATATTGTAGAACGTGAGTTGCGTACTTTGTACATTTGTGCCACAACCCACTTCACTGATTAAGGTTCTTAACTCGGACTATTTGTACTGAGCCTTGTCAGTGTTCATGTATTGTCGTTCCATGTCTGGCTTTTCGCGTTTATTTTGCAGGTGAACTGAATAAAAAAATATCATTCGTAGTAGGCGTTCTCTCGAATAAGTTTGCTTGCGCTTTACTCGGGGTCATCCGTCAGGGAGCGAGTTGCCCTCTTCAATTAAGTATTTTTTAACATATAATTCATATCAGATTGAATGTTTTTATGTCTTCAGTGCGTTGAGATTAATATTCATTCATTCGTTCATTCATTCATTTATTCATTCATTCATTTGTTTGGGAAACAAACACACACAAAAAAACTCACAAATAAACAAGCTAAAATAAACAAGTAAACTCATGAATAGAAATACAATCAAAGTTATATTTGTATCTTCCCGGGGTACCTAATATAACCAGGTGGTTTTCCAGTTAGGTCCCCCACTAGTCAAATGTTAAGATAGTGCTATGTTAATGGGGTTTGAGGTTTGTACCATCACAAAGTTTTATTATGATAATGGGGAATACTTAAGTATGCATACAATTGACACGGGTTAATATTGGTTTAAGAAGTGTAACTTGCATTTCTTTTTAAAAACATAGAAAGGTTGTACTTCTAAATTTTGATCTAAAGATTCCGAAATCTTAACCCCTATATAAGCAAGGGATTTTTGTGCAGTTGCCAATCTTTTTCTGGGAGCTATATATTCTTGAGATGTTTTCTGTCTAGTATTATATGAATGTATATTGTCCAACTTTGTGAAAAAATAGTTAAAAACAGATGGTAAGCAGCAATACGTTACGCATCACCGACTTCTTCATTCAATGACGACACTTCCCTCTGTTTCGGATTTCAACGAGGATTATCGCGCTTTGTTAGGCAGGCCCGCAACCAGAGGGGGGGAATCGGGCAATTGCCCTCCCCGAAATTTTCACAAACGTATGTATTTATTAGGTGCAGCAACAAGTTGCATCATTTTGACCCCCCCGAAAGTATCAGTTGGTTGCGGCCCTGTTGTTAGGTATTGGTAATTGACGCATTTAGCTTATATGAAACTGTATCGTAAATATCTGATGTTATCTGATGTTGAAGAAGGCAACACTCTGATGTTGACGAGACTGACCCCAGGGGTAACACTGGTCGGTACAGGCTAACTCGCGTGATGAGCCCAGTTACGCTGTTGACCTGAAGTGGCCCCTGGTCGTCATCACTTCTAGGTTGACTTTTTTGAGAATTTCTAGCTTTTTCCGACCTGTTTCGGTTGTTTCTTATCAGGAAATATAGCCGACAAAACACTCGTTGAATTATAAAAGTTGTACTTAGCCATTTCTTTGCGATATTCAAAATCTCAAGTTAATAGGCTGTGACCGAAACATGTAGCCTTCGAGACCGAGATCAAGTCTCGAGACTCCATCGCTGGTAGCTATACTAGCAATTACGTATTTGCAACCTTAGTATGCACATAATGTTTTACAGTTTCAAAGAATGAAATCCCACATTGTACTCTAAACTGAAATGAGGACAGTCGTGTTTGCTCGAAGGTTCCGTGGCCAATTAACATCTACTATAAATATCACCGATGCCGCTCTCACATAGTGTCCCATTCTCCCAAAACACAAGAAGCTACTCGCTTTTTTTTCTTACAAAAAATGTCAATAAAACTTCAAAAAACGTGACAGCTACCTTCGTGCACTGACTGTAACCTTAAAAGACAAAAAATCAAAATTAAAAAAATTTCTGTCAAACGTTTTACAGGTTTTAAATCAAAATAATATATTTGTCGGGTTATGACCGAACATTCTTGCCATTTGTTGGAGTTGTGTGATCGGTTTGGCTGCTTACGTTTATTAGTACGTTGAAATTTGCATATATTATCAACTATGCTTTCCCAGACAACAGTAACAGTTATGATTACGTCTTCATCAAAACCTAATCTTATCAAGCAAATGTAACAAGTGTTTTATACTTTGCCATGATTTCGCCAAGGTGCTGATTCTAATCCTGTTGACTCATTTTCTTCAGAAAAACAGTCAGTTAAGACCAAAAGTAACAATTTTAACACAGGTTTACCCGTAGTGCCATCTGTTCAAGGATAATGTCACCAGCTACGTCACGGACCATGTAATTTGGCATGTCCGTTCTTTCAACAATGTGTTCATTTCTTCGGTTCTGACTGCAAAATACAGAAACTTTCCTAATTGCGGTTTGGTGAAGTTTCATCAATATAGCCATGCAAAATCCGTGTTGAACTATTACGTCCGAGTTAGGAGGGAAAGATATCTGCTTGTTCAAAAATACGCTGATCAAGCCAATGTTCGACAGTAAGGACATGTTGGCCCTACGGAGGTGGTAAACTGAAATGCAAAAGAGTCTTCATATATTGGTGGGACGTGGGTTGAACTTTGATCATTTTGTTTGCATTTAACAACAGTTTCCTACAAGTAAAAGCAGATTATTTTGTAGTGTATTGAAACATTGGCGTCTTCTTCCTTGTTGTTTTAAAATAAATTAAGTAGTAACTTTAGAAAGTTTTTGAACAAGTCTGTTTACGCCGATAGCATACCGAAGACAAGTTGACTGGTTACAAGCCGAGACATGGTTTTTAGATCCTGTGGAACCTAAAAGGTAATCGAACACCTTGTCAGAGGCATTAACTATAGAAACCATTGTCTTGCTGCTTGTGTTCAAAACTCTCATTCTTTGTTCGCAGAACTTTCGTTTAAACACCCACACAAGCCGAACAGCACATACAAAAACGCATCAACAATCCACGAGGTCGCAGTCGCTGTTGATGCGCAGCAAAAGAAGGAATAACCACATGTTCGCTCTTTTGTCAACCTGCAGCACTTTACGGGTGCAAGATTGAAGATAGAATTTGTGGGAGGAAAACATCTAGAAAGGTGAATGTTCCAAGCAACCGACGAAAAATTAAATAAATGAAAATCGTTCCATACGAGCAGACATACGTTTCTCGCTGATAACAACTTACAAGTTCACAGTTAGTTGCATAAACTGCTTAATTTTTCCAAATCCATCGCATTCACGACATTGTAAAGTGCCTTTTCCGCGACAAGTTTTGCATCTGTGGAAATAAAAGCTTGTCGATTTCATTTGACAGCAAAAGTTGGCGCATATGTGAAAAATGTTCTTTATGCAAAGCTGAAGAATGATCATTTCCATAAAACGGGAGTCTGGTGGTGCGAACCACTCCTAACGTTGCAAAAGGTGTGAAAATCAGACGAACAAGGGTGGTCTTCGGAAATATTAAAGAGCAAAAGTCACTTTTTTCAGGGTAAAAGAAAAAATGACTGTAGGCCTATAGACAAAGAAGCGACAGTTGTGGAAGCTTGGATATAACAGAGGTCCCGCTTTGCAAACGATGCAGCTGTGACAGCTTTGGAATGATCTCCCGGTTTGGAAAAGTGGGTGACTCGGACAACAAGGATGCATTTTGCATCACAACGCCGAAAGCAGAATTAAAAGTGACAATTGTGCTTCCTGTTCCCTGACAGAGCCTTCTATCACGGAGCGTCGTTTTCACGCGATGTTGTACTCTAACTTTGGTAAAGAAAATTCTGATAAGGGCCAATATCAAATGTTCACGCGAGCCGCATTTGGCCCGCGGGCCGCAGGTCCCCCGCCCCCTGGTCTATTGCAACTTGATCAAAGTTATGTCGGAATCTATATCAGTGTATCACATAACACTAATAAATATCATAAGACCATCACGTGACAGCAATTTTTCGGCATCTATCATTTATTTTCATTGTTAGACAATAGCACGATCTAGTGTTCCTTAATTGTAGAAGCATAGTTTCATACAAAACTATAGTTAAAACTCAACCTTTTCTCTTATTTTTTTGGTAAAATGCAAATACGTAAATGCACTTCAACTGTTAAAAAACTCTTAGTTTGCTGCAAGCTTTCGAGAAATCGACCGAGCAGACTCTGCTTTCACAACATTGCGATGATTCGGACTTACACAACGCATGTCTACATTCCAGCAGTTGGTCTCCACAAAGGTGGTACAGTCGAATCAATCAGCGAATTGTTTTAAGGAAATCGATTTCACGTAATTTAGTTAACAAATACATCTTTCTCTTTCTACTTGTGCAAGAAAGTCACCAACTTTTTTCTTCCCGAGCCTCCACAAGACGAGCAAGTGAAAGCTTTGAAGTGTTCGTCCCTCATTTCGAACCATATTCCTTCACCCTGACACCGACTGCATCGTACCGCGCCACGGCCATGACACTTCCTGCATTGATTGCAACCAGGACCGTGACATGAGTGGCAAATCTAGAATAGAAACACGCACAAATAGAAACAAAAGGATGAGCAGATACACTGTCTCATCAACAATAGTTTTAATTAGAATTGCAGCATCACTATCAAAATCATCATTTCCGCTACATTTCAATTGGAAAATGTTACCCACGCTGGATAAAGCTTTTATCTCTAGAGATTACCTTAAAAGAATTGCCGAAAGCTCAACATCAAATCGTCATTTAATCGCGGGCAGGCTGGACCTGGATTAAATATTTCTGATTCCAAATCAATTATAGATTTGCTGGGCTATATTTGGAGCATTGAAGTTCACTGACATTCACATTCAGGGCTGCAAGCAGCTGATATTTTCGGGGGGGGGACAATATGCATGCAACGTGTTGTTGTACCTAACAACTGAACATGCTTTTGAAAATTTCTGGGGGGGAAAATTGCGGGTCTGTTCACAGCTTCGAATGCAGCCTTAAACGTGACGTTACGTATTTCGTCTTATGTTATGTTCTTCAGTTCTTCACTCCACTGTTAGGTCACGTTAGATCTCGGGGCAAGTGCTGAGTAGCCATTTGATTGTCTCATCGTCCAGAACCGTCAGACCGTGTAGTCCATGAGGAGGTCGATGGATTGGACATTGGAGGACAACATGGTCGAATGTTTGTTCTTCCTCAGGATTGTCCATGGGACATATTTATCTGTCCCATCCCACAACAATTTATGCCTGTCCAATCCCATGAGATTCCCATTACATTTTTATAGTATTAATATGGAATACAATTCAATTAAAACTATATTAAATTTATGAAAGTTCAGGTTTAGTATCTACCAAATAGGACTACATGTACAAAGAGACATGCAAAACGACAAAATTTGTTGACTTTAAAGTTCAGAAGTATAGTCTAAGTATGACAATTCAGTATCATTCTGACACTCTCATTCTGTTTCTGAGTCTCATGTGAAATACAAATGTGTGCTGTCCCATCCCATCCCATGGGACGTTACCCATGGGATTCCCATAGGAATGACATTCCCATGGACAAGCCTGGTTCTTCTGCGCCACATTCACAGGCCGCAGAAGAGGCCATACCCCATTTGTACAAGCAGGAGCGGAAACGTCCGACACCGGTGCGGAGGCGGTTAAGCCGGACCCAGGCTCTTCTTGGGAGGGTCACTCTGAGAGGTGGGTTCCGGTGTCGGGGATGAAAATGCGGAGTCTTGTGGGGTCGTCCGCCCACTCTGCATTCCATCGGTGATCCGCCCACTGCGCCGCACGTATGTTGTTGTTGTCAGAAAAACTGATGAGTTGCTGTGCGGCGGGTACAAATGGGTGTCTCGATTTGAGGCGCCATGCATTTGCACTCGATGGACGAGTGAGCGCTAAGTGGAGCAGGTGTCCAGGCTCCGTGGCACGTCGTCCTAGAGATTGTGTGGCTCCTCTGCAACGAAGCTCAGCAGGTTGGATGCCTGCGAGGATTGGAAGGTTGTCCGCTGGTGTAGGACGCAGGCATCCAGTCACAATTCGCAAGGAGTCGTTGATGGTGGAGTCAATAAGGCGGGTGTGAACCTCATGTTATGTAAACCAGCAAGAAAAGTTAGGATTTGGGAAGTTTGAGTTTTGGGAAGTGTTTTGCGAAATACGTCACAATAGATAAAAAGGCCTGGGAGGCGTTGTTCTCTGTTTTGTTCAGTACTGTCGTGAATCGAGATATTCGATAACTGTCGCGAATCGTGGTACATGGCAACTTCAGTGAATCGTGATATATGATAACTTTCCTGAGAGTTAAGGAGTCGAAGTTGGGAGTTGGAAAGTTTGTAAAGGTAGGAACATTTTGGAAGCTAGGAATCGGATTAGAGTCGGAGTCTGATATTTCACCTCCGGCTCCGCCACCCTCGTGATGACACAGCTAAATCTGGTGATGACACAACTAAATCTGGTGATGACACAGCTAAATCTCAATAAATGTCTGATGTATAAACACTCTTTCAGTTCACTGCACTGGAAAGGACAAACTTGTTCAGTAACGTCAGCAACAATCAAAGTATTCCATTTGCAACACGATATTATATACTTCAAAGGTACGCGAGTTGACCAGAATGCGCTTGAGAAGCTCGCCCAGTGGTTTAACTTGCTTGGTGAACTGTTCGTGGCACTCAAGTTTTGGGGCAGTGTTGTTGCAGTGCTGGTACGACCTGGCAGGCAGTTTACGACCTGGAAATCGGCTCCAGTACAGTATTTCAGAAATCGACCTTGGAATCTACAACTTTTTCCAAGGATATGTAAAGTTTTTCTGCGGCAAAAGGCGATAACTTTCATACGAAATTTTCAAATGTCCAGAAAAGATGTGAAGGGAGCCCATCAAACCAATCAACCAGTGTTTGAAATTTCAATGTGGCCGATATATTCCGTTGAGTAGGCCTTCCTGTGCTTTTCCATAAAATAATTACCAATAAAACTAAATCTTATGTAAATATGATATGGAGTGGATTTGAACTCGCAACATCTGTCAGAAGCATCACCAACAAAGACAAATCATTGTTGCTAATTCCAGTTAGAAACTGATGAACAGTCGCAGGACAACAGGTTTTTGACGAAAATGATATGAACATGATACATATGGCAATATCGTATTACCATAATTCATGAATTGTGTTGGTTGTGAGCTTTAAAGTAGACCATTAAAGCGGAAACGGGCTCTTTCCACCCTTGAAAATTGGTCAAATAACTAAAAACTTTCTAGAACACCTGAAGTCAGCAGCTTAATTCGGAATAATTGTTTTAATTCTTGCAATGACAGTTTGCTTTCCGGTATGACACTCACACAGCACAAGAGGTTCATAGGTTTGGTAACGTGCCAGGTTCACTGATTTGGTATCGTGCAGTGATGAGCTTGCAATTCACTAATGTACGCTCCAATGCCTTCAGAAGCAGATTGCGAAACTTGCGAGCGATTGTTGCACTGTTGGTCTTTATTTCGTAACAATAACATGGCAATATATCTTTAAGGTTCACTTCAAGTTACGACAGTAGGCGTTTTGTCGCATGTGGCTGTTGAACGCCTGAACGCAGACATTTTGACACAAAGGACGTTGGAAGGATTTTTCTGGGGAGGGAGGCGCAGTGGCGAAATTTCATTTTACCAACTCCAAAACTAAGAGAAAAACATTTTTATACTAAAAAGTTTGTAGCAAAACGTAAAATACCGATTTTTGAAATTCAGAAGGGGACTTCCCCCTGCCATCTCTTTCCGACACCCAAGTTTGGCAGTTAATGCAGCGAGACAGTGACTGCCGACAAAGGTAAGCCATGTATTTCTATGCTGTGTTAAAAGAAGCATTAGTGAATCTGTAGAAATCAGGCTCGTAACCAAACTTGGGACACCAGGGGGACGTAGAGTTTTCTGAGAGGGGCCCAGATTTTTCAAAATATGTCCAATAGTTTCAAACTACGTCCAAGACATTTTTCCAGGGGGGGCGAAAAATTTTGCAGAAGGGACAAAGCCCCCCCTGGTTACGGGCCTGGTAGCAATGCTTTCGCAAATTTGAAAAATCCATTGTTAGTGTACGAATGTGAGTGTGACCAACGTGATGAGTGAACAGTTCAATGATCTTAATCTAAGTACGCTTATGTAGGCCTTTTCTACATAGTATAAAACTGCGTGGCTTCTAAGTTTTAATCGTTAGGGTTTAGTTTTGACTTCTGCGTGAGAACTAAGTGCAAAGCTATATTTGTTGTGGTCAGTCTTCATAATTCATCTGCTCAATTTATTTAAGCCTGTGTGGTGTTCTAACTTTAGTAAGTTGTCCGACATACACGTTGACGCCTCATTGCGTGAAACGGTTTTACGAGAGCGTCTTACTTTCTTTTTCACCGCTGATGTTGTTCTGGCCGTTGAGTATTCTTAAGTGATGACTTATTTGTAGAAAGTGCTTGAAAATGGATTTTAGGCATAAACAGAAAAAGCATTTCAGATAGCCGAAGTATTGAAAAAATTTCAGACAAAAAGATTGAGAAGTGAGATTCAACCCGCAGTGACTAATAAGAGCACCACAAACGTAGTTGTGGATAGATCAAGTCCAATTCAGACTCAGTTGTCTGCAGTTTACAATAATAACGGTATTGGATCATACGCTAATTCAGCAAAGGATAAGAAAAATGTCTACGTTGCCCCCCCCCGGAAAAATTTCTGCGGACGCCCTTGGCTGCAATCACTAAAACTGTAATTGTGCGTAATAAAAAAAATATTGTGCAGTTCATCCAAGTCACTCGCCTTGACGCTTGCACTGTGTGGGACTTCAAGCTTGTGGGTTTCACTTTTGAACAATTCAGTGAATGAACAGGGGATTTCCCAGGTACCAGGGGCGTTTCCACTTTGTGAGTCGTCCACAAAACCACCTGAAACAATGTGAAAGTATCAAGTCCTTTGCTTTTTATCTGTTGCCAGAAGTACAGTAAATGACTGATAAACAAGCATTACAGCAATTTTGCTTCAGGTGCTTGTCAATCCAAAGTCGACATTCAAAGGCATATACCATAAGGCCAGGATCTCAAACTCAAATTGCTCCGAGGGCCAAGTGAGAACTTTTAAAGTAACCCGAGGTCGCATTAAAACGCTGACAAAACAATGACGGTACCTGAATCGTATTAGAAACAGCTTTTACGTCTTATTTCCTGCGAAAGGTATCGTGAGTTACGGGCAAATCATTTCTAACCTTCTCTACGTTCGTTTAAAAGGAACTTGTTGACTCATTATCCAAGCACCTAACCCTTTATAAACAGCGGTGAAAAAATTAAATAACTCAAATGTTGATTATATGAAAATTCCCAAAACGCATCGCGGAGTAATCTATATTTTCGAGACATGGCTGGATCCGTTATTACCGAACTTAGATTAAAAAATATGTAGTTACCCTAATGACCGAAACTGACACAAGGGGTGTGTGCTGGTGGTGTGGTGTGAGAAGTGACTTTTGTTGCACTCGCAACCCAGCATTTGAACAACTTGTTGTTGAAATTTTGCAGCTGGAGTTACGCATTTTCAGCTAATGCTCGTCGTGCAGGTGCTTTACGTCATTAACCACCTGACTGAAGTTCTAGTGAAAGAACACATTCGCCAATCAAGAATACTGCGCGACGTTACGAACAATTGCCCAATCTTTATTTTTCTATCTCTTTCAAAATTATTTGAAAAAATGTTTCATAACCAATTGTACAAGTACTTAGTATCTGATGACTTATCAAACAACCGTAATTCATGCTTCAATAAGCAATATTCAACCATTTTCAACCTCCTCGTAGTTACTCACAAGTTGTACGAAGCTAAAGACGAGAAGCTACAAACAACGATCGTCTTCCTTGATATCTCAAAATTGGTAATGACGTTTCACACTCTGCTCTTCCATCCAAATTACATCAGTGTGATATTACTGGCTCCGTTCTGGGGGTGCAATCGAAAAACACCCCCTCCACGGCCCGAACACTACGCGACAACTTTCTCTAGTTCATTTGCCAAAGTATCAAACCTACTACCGTGATTAACCATCACCAGCACCTCAGTCACGAACTTGCAACTGAGCACGTGATTTACTTTGTAGCGTTTTATTGTTTGGCCTTTCTAAGCTTACTTAACATTCCTTTTTAAGGCCGTCTGCAATAATTTGGTAAATAACAAAAATTTGAAAAACCTGTCTGATATTCCATCCCATCAGTTTGTGAAACAAAGAAATGTGCACTTGCATGTACGAAGTTCAGATACTAAAAGTGTGTTCATGAGTTGTAATCTTTCAAACAGTTTTGGATCACGATCAAAATTTACAGGGTTGCAATAGATCGCTGATTGACGTAAATCACCGAATGACGTAAGTAAAACGTACTTTAGTTGAAACAAAAGTCAAAAGAAAACATACTCGAATTTCAAACAGTTTTCATGGATAACAGCAAAATATTTCAAAGAAGATTGTTCTTAAATTTCTAGACGTAGTACCAGGGCAGTGTATTTGAAAATCTAAGGTGCTGCTCGATGTCAGAATTCTATCCTGTAATCTCTGCCATCAATGAACAAGAAATAGTTTTTAATAATTCCTGTCACATTTCATACAAGATCCAACTACTACAAAGCAATGTTTCCAACCACACTTTATATTTTTCACAACTTGTCACAGATGTTTGAAGGCTTTAAAAGTTAAACTAATGGTGGGTGAGTGCAGTGTCAACACAAAAACTACTTCAAAAACTGCTTTGTTCTGGACTTTGCAGCATTGCATTGAATAGATCTGAACGCAATTCAGGTTAAAAGTGCACTTTAACCTGGACTAAGTCTGTGAACTTTGTGTACGTAATAGTTTTTATGTCTATCACAGATGAGACCACCAAACAAATAATCTACGCTTTCTAATGTAATACTAAAGACACTGATAGATCATAGATTAATGTCAGCAAAGCAGCTCAAGTCATGCTATTCAGACTCATGCTCAGACAACCAGCAAACCACTATATGGAGATAAGAAAAGGAAGCATTCCATAAGGTCTGCATCTAATCTTATTCTGAAAAAATATAATAACATGTAGGCTAACGGGATACTGCATTGGAGCACTAATGTGGACAAAAACGTTGTTTAACCACAATAATATTTAAATTATGATTGTTGGATATCTTTCTCAACAACAAATTTTAGCAAAAAGTTCTCCAAAAAGCGGTAAAACTAAAGTGTTTGCACCTTGCAACGGAAATCGACTTGTCAAGAATGTCTGCATTACATTTTCTTGAATTATGTAGAAACGTTACCCTGAAAGTTTAGTCATGCTTACTGTTTTGCAGAATGCCGTGGCCGCTATAAAGTGGTATTTTATGTAAGAGGATGAAACATCAATGATTATGTCAATGATTATTTTCACACCGTTCCAACCTGAGTATGGAATAAAGATCCATTTGGTGCTTCTAGATTCAGTGAAAGTTTCCAGTGTATACTACAAGAAAAAAAGAAGTTTTATGAAGAAAACTTTACAATCAATCACAAAAGATGTTCACAGAAAGAACGTTTCTTCATGTTCACATTGCACGCCGTTTGGAGTGTCACAAGTGGTCTGCGACGCCCATCTCCGCTTACTTGCGCCGTGGGCCACGAGGCTACTTTCGCAGTGAATGCTGCATTGGTGGCTAGTCAGTGGCAGCACAGCGCGTGAACTGCTTCCTTGCTCCCATCCATCAACGCCCAGCAACAAGGTTGTACAGTCCGGAAGCAGCCAGCCCGAAAACTTGGGAGGCCAAAATTTTTTATTTCAGGCAAATGAGACTATCTTGTTTGGAAAAACACCTCTCAAAACACAAAATAAGTATATGTTCTAAAAATTTTGGGGGGCATGGCCCCTTTGCCCACCCCCGGCTACGCCTATATTTGGAAGTACCGTTTTTCAAGTCTTCGGCACAACCCGATCAGGAATACCACGAACCTAGCCTTCCATGAGGCTCAGTAGTGCGAGATCAACCCACTGCACCACTTCGTCGCGGCTAAAGAGTTAATGCAAAAGTCACATCCGGGGCTCGAAAGCTAAGTGAGTTGCAGACTTCCTGACCGGTTTCAATTTCGCCATTTTTTGTGATAGCGTTCAGCTGCAAAACGCTGTTGCGTTGCATGGGTTGCGACTTCACGATCTCATCGGTGGGAAAATATTATTCTTGCAGGGGCAAATGCTGTAAGTTCCTTTGAGCATTTCAAACATCGTACGTGCGCGAGTTTGAACTCCATATGTGGAAAAAACAAAATTACATTTTTCGTTTCTAAAAAGATTTTGTAAATAATTTAACAATGTTAAACACATTTCCAGCAGTTCTTGCATGAACAACACAAAAGACATGTTACAAAGAAACTTGCATGATAAGCCGATGTGCTTTTTATATCTAGTAAATTCATCTCCCAAACAGCTCGTTCTCCAAAGCAGCAGTGGTTGGAAACGAACTGGCGCAGTGCTTCTCTGGCTTCATCGGCGGTGATACACCTTGAAAAGAGAACGACTGTTGTGAAAGCTCAGCCTTAATGTAGCCGCTGTAGCGATTACATAAAATAAAAACACAATGACTGATGCTCTGCCACGAGTCTTCAACTTCGTAAATATTCGTGCATCTCTTCAGTTGCTTGTGAATTTCCGACAGTTGTCAATAGCTTGCATCGGAAGCAGCAAAATGTTGTCAGACTTTAAGTTTTGAAGAAAAATACCCTTTGTTTATTATATGAGTGGCAACAAAGCCCTGCACATCAAGCTTACAACTGGATTACGAAAAATGTTTTCAGAGAATGAAAGGTGCCAAAATCAAAATAACCATCACTGGGTTGACTTCCACCAAACGGATCACAAGTGTACATGGCAGGTTTGTTTTATGTTTTTCCGAACTAGCTGCGATAAACGACACGAATTTACCAGATCATGATGTCATCAAATTTGTGGAAGCCAACGTAGGCTTACTTAAAAATCCAGTTCTCCACATATAATATTGATCTACGTTGCCTGATTCGGGAGGCTGTAAGCGATGAAAGACCAACGACGCACTGTCTCGTATGCAAGAAGTGGTCCGAGGAACCTATTTACTATCACAGAACGCATGAATCCTGGAACATCGCTGGAGACCGGAAAAATCAATTAATTTTATCTTTGAAAATCCAGGCTTAACTTTCCTAAAGAAAATGAGGAGAGAAATATATGAGGAATGTAAGAAACGTTTATTGAGTTCTAAGTATCTGCTTGTCATGAAATTTCGTTGCGACGCGGTGGTTTGGTCTAAATTGGGTAACGATTACTCTGATGCGGGTCATATTAAATGTCCACTTGGGCCACATTCGGGCCTTGCGCCGCAGGCCCCCCACCCCTGCACTAAGCTAAACCAAATAACAAACGCTACTTGTCCTTGCTACGCGTCGTTTCGTTTTATTCACAGTCCGGCCGGATAGACGATCTTTGCTCAGCTCCTGGCACCTGACATGTCTGGTGCAGTAAACAGGGCTGGCGCAAGGAGGTAGGAACAAAGAATCCAACATCCAGGTTTGCGGCACATAAGTTTTGACCTTGATTTGAAACAATCGTTGGACTTGTTCTCTCTGTTCATCTGCAGTTAATTTGTACTTTAGAAGAGCGTAGCATTGTAAAAGATTTTGCAATAGGTCAAAAAAGGAAACTTTCTCTACTAAAGTTTATAAAGCGTGAACCATGCCAAAAATACAACACAAACTTTTGGAGCATCGTGTCCACATCAAAATATTATGTTTCCATTGTTATTAATATAAATGCGAGATTTAGGTGGCGTAAACGTAAAATTACAAAATAATCAAACAAGGAATTATAGGTTTGAAGTGAAGTCAAAACTGTTCAAAAATTTTGAGCATGCGACGCAAAAGAATAAACAAACCTGATAATGAAAACCTGAAACACAAATTGAATTTAACAACTGAGGCAAAACGTTTAAGATTCTTACGTCATTTGAGAAGAATCGATCCTCGCTTTCTCCACCGCTGCTTCGTCATATGATGGAGGAGGTTCAACCAGTGCTTCGGACGAACAAATAATTTGAGCAAGAAAGATCAGATATAAAAGAAAAAAATGACAGTAAATTTAGCAACTAATCCGGTTTATATTTTGTTTGCGGAAAGATGTATGTAACGTCTGTTGAAAAATCAGCACTGGAACTATGATAGGGCCAGTGTCGTGCATCAAAACACCACGAACAGGCGCCATAGACCTGCTTTGTACAATATGTGAAGATGAGAATGACTCAGTGCATTATAACTGATGATCAGGCGACAGTTTGTCCGCAGCAACAAGTGTTGTTTTCTAAACGAATGCAACAGCTTTGATTACAGAAGAAAGCGTCGCTATAGATGTTTTTCAAACCGCCGGATCCGAAAACACCTGCGAAAATATTGCACATCAAACACATTGCCTTAAGTTGTATTTATGAGCTCAGCAACAAAACCAGTCGGAGAGGCGCAACCGACCATCACTTGTCGCGCGCTGCATAACTTCTCACCTTCATTGCCATACACCGTGGCCTCATATCCCTGCACAACAGATCCGAACGCAGGAGGATATTCTCCAGGTTGTGGTTCCGCTGCGGTTGAGTTTTGACCAACGTCTCCTGGATGTTGCTGAGCAGGTGCAAGATCCCACAGAACTGTCAAAGATAAAGCGTCGTGAATGACTGGGGATTGAGATTGTATTGACTGACGACAAAATTATTACAAGCAAAAAAAAAACTCCACATTGAAGTTGTTTCCTATACATGGCTATGGGAACTAACGTCAAATATGATGAAAAATCTCAGCCGTTTCTTGGAACGCTGCTATCATGGTTGTGTTATGTTCTTTCATACACTGACCATTGTTCTTGCATTGTCTTTTAAACGGATAGGAGGATAAATGAATTTTCTATTGAATACAAGGACATTTAAAAAATTTCTTTACTCTATTTTACTCTATAGCGCGAAATGAAAACATCAAAGAAGCTATCAAAAACGAGGTTCACTGTGGTTTTGTTTTTATATGTCACTTCAAACTTTCAAGAATTTTTTTGCATCAAACTCTTTCATTAGATTTATCGAAGCATTAACAGGTTATTTTTACATCTTTGAAATGAGGCCGTGCCCGGAGTTAACGACACTCATGATGTACTGAAACAATACAAGGCTTCAAATTTCACGCAAAAGCTCATAATCAAGTCGTAATCTTTACCGATAAATAAGAATCTGTTGCTGAGATTCCACTAAACATGGACCAACAATACATAAAATGCCCTGCGCTTGTTTCCACAATTCTGAAAACACAATACAAGCGACCATTGTCCAATGCAGGCTATTGGTTGTGTAGAGCCAGTTGACCGGAATCGAACAGACAACTTCCCAGAAAACAGCACACTTTGAATCTGATGCCAACCTTTTCAGTTTTCGCAGGATTTACCAAACTTTTGTACGAGTCCGTCTCAAAATAAATAGTTTTCCCACCCGTCCTCAACGTTCAGCTAATTTCTTGCAACAACGCGGCCATGAAGTTACCATCGTTATTGTTGTATGGTTTTGCCTGGTCAAAACACCTTCAATCTTTACACTGTACCTGGAGCACTGGGTTGCACAGGTTGTGCACTAGGAACTTGATTCTGAGGAGCATGATATTCTTGTGGCCCTTGAGGTGGATACAAGTTTTGCTGCTGAGAGTAAGGTCCACTGGACGACTGCTGAGGAGTGGGCGGTTCATGTGGATATGGAACTGTGTGAGGGTGCTGCACTGTAGATGGTCCAGGCTGCTGATGACCTTCAAAGACCACGTTTTGAGTTTGCTGAGCAGGATGATATGAATCATCTTGGTAACCAGGGTTGTAGTTGCCTGCAACACAAAACGAATTAATTATTGCTACAAAAGCAGCTTAGCATTTCACAACTATTCGTACATGGATTTTTTCAGAAATCATAACGAAACTGGCTGCTTGTGAATATTGTCATTCTGTAACTATTTTTCGGTCATCTTTAAATGTTTCCAGGTGGCATATTTCAAATATCAAAAACCTTAACCCCACTGTGAAAAGCTACCGCAACCCATTTGACGACAATTTGCTGCATGTCTTGGTGTGGTCCACAACAAGCTCCAGGAAAGATATTGCGAAAGATAACTTTGAAGATAAGTTCTTCACATGTTTTCGCGCATTACGTAGCAGTTGCAACTTAATTATGAAAACAATAAAAATAAGTAAGGTTAGCAAAATGACAATTCAACGAGGGGCAGAAACCTTTGCAATACTTATCAAAACCGCCTTTACATGTGACTGGAAGAAAAACTGCAGCAAAGCACTGAACAACCTCTAAACGCAGAATCTTCCCGTTGACTGAACGTTCTAGCCCCATGATCATTTTCTTGGCTTACCGTCCAAGTGAATGGACTTCACTTTTCGTAGTTTAGCATTGATCCGGGGCAGTCCACAATCCATAATTCGCACTTCGTATTTTCAATCAAACCTTGTATGCCTTCAATGCAGAAGGTCGTGTTCCATCGAAAACCCTTGTTGGCGAAATCACTGTCCAACTCGAGACCACAAGACGTTCCACATCACACACCGCTGAACCAGGCACTGTGGAATGTTTTCTCCTTTTACTCGCTGGCAGATCGGGTCGCACGGTAACCTAATCTTAAACGTCAATTCACGTCACAATGCCTAATCTTAAACGTCGAGCACGTCACGATAATGTGCATTGCGCAGCCATTACTGTTACTGAAAGGAAAGCTTTTCTGTAGTAACCTTTGCTCACGTAGGAAAAGTGAACTGTTATTAATGAAAAATACAGAAAATTTTGCTGAAAAAACGTTGCACAATTCTCCTGACTGTTCCATACCTTCTGCTTATCCACAGCACATGAGCGGTCAAATATGAGTTCAACGCATTTGTTCTTGGCCCACAAGGAAACTCTGATGTACGGTAACTTGCGGATTAAAGTTCGTAATGTTTCAAAAAGAAACGAAAAGAAATTCCAACACATAAATTACATAGATTTTCAAATTTAAAACCATTAAGCTCCTGAACCAAGTAATTGCCCAAATGAGAAACATCTGCCGCTTCTCAATTTTTCTTCGTTCAGTCGGATGCTTCCATCGTACGTCACACAGCCAATCAGAATTTCAAAGGCAAAGGTACTTGTTTTCTGTTTCTGAGAAAGTGCACGAAATTCTGCATCTTATGATATCTTCGTTAACTCTCTAGCGCAGGGGTCCCAAACACGCGGCCCGAAGGCCACAAGTGGCCCGCGAGGGCATTTTTGCGGCCCCCGATGCTTCTTGGGAATTTTCGAATAATTAACATTTAAGTAATTTTGTTTATTCACCAATGTTTAAAACGTCACAATGAATAAACTAAGACTTTCGGTATAAAGGCAATCACTTTCGTGACAAAAATACGATTGGGTTTGGTGATCAATATAAACAAGACATGTGTCACAACACTGACAACGTCTCTGGTACTTAAACGTTGGAGCGAGATGCCGCCAGCTGCCGCGTCTCGATAAATTTATCATTCACGAAGTATTCTGATTCACTGTCTTTCTGCAGAAGTCTAGTCAGTTAAGCTTGCATTCAATCGTGTCTTTCATTTCGCTACACTTTTCACGCCACCGAATATTTTATTCTTAGGCCGGGAGTTCGAGCTCACGTTTGCCGCTTGTACACTCTGAGAAAAACAGGAACCAGAGTGAAATAATTCTCTCTGTGTGTATCTTGTCCAGCGACTGAAGAGTAGTTCTCCAGCAGTCAACAAGTCAACGCGTGCAGTGAGTGCAACAAATAGTTTACGAACCACCGTCATCACTGGGATCTGCCGCGCCACTGAACCTGTTGGGGTAGGTGCCGCTTAGAATTGGTTCTGTAGTCTTGGGTTCATGGTCAGTTTGTTGGACGACACAGCGAGACAATGGCCACTTCACTCCTCTGGTTAAAGGTTACAGAACTATTAATGCACGGAACTTGCAATGTGTCGGAATCAGCGAAAGGTTGTCAAGTGCTTGTTGAAAACTCTTGAGTGTTTGTCTCCCTGGGCGCTGGCGTCGCAACAAAAAGTACGTCGGTCAAATGTTCAGATCAGAGCAACGATCGTGAGGTACGGACAGAGTGTCAATGAATCAATCTGCTTCGTATTTTGCAGAGTGAGATCCTTTATTGACCACGTCAAGGGCAGTGGTAGCCAGTGGCGTAGCCAGCCCAGAAATTGGGGGGGGCAAACAATTTGGATGGGGCCAAAATATTTGATTTTAGGCGAATAACACTATTTTGTTTGGAAAAACGCCTCTCAAAGCTCAAAATGACTATACTTTCTAAAAATTGAGGGGGCATGGCGCCTTTGCCTCCCCCTGGCTACGCCTATGGTGGTAGCATTGCTGTGGACATCTTGGATCGATTCAAACACTTAATCCAGCACAAAGCAACTTGATATGAAAATCTACCATGCACGGACATAACGGTCCTCACACTGCGAATAGTTCGTTGTGAAAACTAACAAGAACCATCATATCCTATGCTTGTACATTGATGATGAAGTGATGTTCGTAAAAAAGTTAGTTCAACGTACTGATCAGTTTTGAGAGAGCTAAATTACTGCAAAACAAGTGGCGAAACGGGAATGCAATAAAATGTTGTCACCGAATGGAGAACCTCATGACTCATAAGGTAAAATTTATGTGTCGAATCCTGAAACAACATTTCTAATTTGGTTGAAAGATGAGGTCACGTCTTTTTTCTCTAAAACAAAATATTTCGCTTTTCTTCCGCCCAACTGCATTCTACGCAAACACTATTGAAAAGTTTCAACGAGACACAAGTTATAAATATTTGGGAGCAGTGGGTTCTCCACTGAAAGGAAGAAACTACTGTACAATTGTCTCATGGGGATCAAACTACATTTTGAACTTACTACAGTTTCAGCTTTAATTTGTGTTCGAACTGCTGATATTACCACCTTATTTGCTTTTGCAAATAGGAAGGATTTATTATAGGAATATTTGCACGTGTGTTAGTTGCCAGCAGGGGCGGGTTTACCGTTAGGCTAAAAAGGTTTCAGGCTAGGGCCCCCGATTTCGAGGGGCCCCAAAATTGTGGAAGGACAATTTCCAGCATTTCTGCAAGCAATTATTTGTATTTTTGTTTTGGTTCAACGCACGTTATTTTACTATGCCGCTAACAAAAGATCTCTTTGGAAGAATGAGCGCAAAGCATTGAAGTGAATGACGGTGAGCATTCTCTTTTTATGGCGTTGAGAATTGTTTTTTGTTACGTATAATTTGTGGAACAAAACGCCTGAATCCATTTTTCAGATTACACGATGCCAGTGAGGTCCTCAATAAATATGTGATGGGAGTGTGGTCAGACAACTTCACCGCTGCCCGGAGACCAAATGTTTCAGTCTTACTTAAAATTGTCAGTTGCAAAAATCATGTACTATTTTGGCAATGGTGAACTGTCTAAGCACTTTGAAAACTACTTTTCTGATATTGTCATCAGTCCACAAATATCAAACAAAACTTGCTTCTTTGCAAAAATATTATTTACCCGGATTTAAAACGTCTCTGGGCCAGCTGTACAGTATATGGGTCACAAAATTTGGTAAGATATTCCTGAAAATTTGGAGTTTCTCTCGCCTTATTCATACGAAACACAATCTACAAAAGTCCTGTCATCTTGCCAAAATTCCTGTTGATTTTTGTTTCATATCTTTGACATTTTCAGCAATATTGTTTTTAGTTCTATTTTCCTTAAATCTCTTACCACCGCAGCTGCTTGTCTCAAAGCATGTTTTCCTACCACTGTTTTTTTGTGGTTGTTGTTTTTACTTATTTTATCTGAAGTTCATTCTATGCATTTTGTCATCTCCCCTTTATTGCATGCGAAACGTCTTCAATCAAGAATTGTTTTGTGTTAGGATCAGGGCTGGCTGAGCAGTTGACGCATTGCCATGACAGCACAATGACGATGACTCTGTGCGTACATTTCATAGGAAATAATTAGTGCCAAACATTTAAAAAATCACTTTAAAGTTCAATTTAAGTGCAACACAATGATATAATCATTGCATAAGTAGTCCGACTTGATTCCACCCAGTGTTCCTTCCTAAGAAAAATTTACTGAACTTGATAATTTGGGCAGAGTTTCAAATGAATCGCAAACTTCCTTAGGTATAAAATCTTACGAAACTGCGAAAAAGTACACATTTAATTCAAATCGTTTCTGAAAGGACTATGGGATATGCTCAGAAGCGTTCTGCTTCTGTCCGAAAATTTTAATGGTCTATTACTTTCAAATAATTGGAGTGTTGCAAGTGCGCGAAAATAAGATTTCGCCAGTGTTCCCGAGTCGGATTTTTTTTATCTGACTCCGAAAGTCCGATTTAATCCTTTTTTAAATCGCACTACTACGTTAGGAATCCTAACTCGCGTCTGTTGAAATGGTACAATTTCTTTTAAAACTTTCATTGAAACAGAACTATGCAGCACGATTTCCATTGATTGCTAGTTGCTAGGAAACTGTTGGCAGCCGAACATCATTCACGTCATGTTAAAAGGTCGGAGTCAGACATTTTCCCTCCCACTCCGTCACCCAGGACTTCAGTGCGCAAATGGTCTCGTGGTACTGCGCATGCGCACCTGAGAGAGAAATTCTTTTCATGCCTGTACGTGACGTCATATCCGCAGCGGAAACAAATATTCACAACGATTCGCACTTAAAACAAAACTCAAGTTTTAATGAACTTTATTCAGAGATTGCGATACAGACAATGCATTCACTGCTGGATTTGAAAAACTGCTCATGCGTAACAACAAACAACACTGCTTTTAGTTCCAGCAACAAGATGCGCTGACAATGGCGCGAAATGTAAACAAACATTGAATGTAAACAACCGTGATTGCTGAAAATTCAACAGAAACATACGTTCGTGTTGATTGAGAAATGAATCTACGTCTCTGCCTAACCTGTTAAAAGCAGTGACCTCCACTCTACTGAGTGTGCAAGACTGCTTCTTACCCTGCTTAGAAAACATCCATCACCTCTGTAATAAATCTGAATGATGATTGGGGTTGAAAAGATTGTGACGTCACAACAGTCAGCATCCGTTCGCATCCATTGTTACGAGTTAATATATTTTTGAGACAACGTCAGATTTAATTGAAGCTGGGTATGATTGCAAAGAGATTATAATATCCATAATTATGGATGATGAGCAAAACCTTGTCTGGTGATATAACACAATCACAAACGACGTCACCAGTAGCGTCACGAGCAACTTTGATGGGTGATGACGGCGTGGAAAAGCATACGTCATAACGCTTTCCATCTTGAAAGTATTATTATAATAAAAAAAATCCACATCAGCCAATCAGACGCTTGCGATCAGTGGAACGGAAAGAATTTATTTGCCACAAAAAAGATAACACATTTTAAATTATTTGCGACGAAACTAGACAATGTAAATCTCATACGAAAAAGATTCAATGTTATTTTATGGAATCAGATGCCTCGCATAGTCAGGAACTGTGAAAGATAAGCGAAAAAGATTTTTGCTTCGATCGAGTCATAAAAAGAGCCAATGATCAAACATATACTGCTTCTGGATCAAACAAGCATTGCTTCTGCTGCAAATTCAAGTGCACATGAACACCAGTGGCAAAAAGGTGCAAATAAACTCAACAGTGAATTACAAATTTTAACGAGTTGCAAAGGTGTCACGAAGTTTAAGACAAAAATCTAAAATTTACGAACTGCGACTAAATCGAGCTTTTCGCAACAAACGCACTCGATTTTTTTCTGACAGTTTTTCGAATGAGATGAAACTACGCGCAGCAAACAATGGCATGCGAAAACATTTTGTATGACGACAGAAGAATTTCTGATAATGCGGAGTGAAATCTTCATGATTAAATATATGTTGACGCAATGCGTTACAGGGTTAGATACACTGCAATGTTGACAACATACAGAAGTACGTTGTGTGACGTTTACGGAAGACAAGCAATTGAAACGTGGTGGTCAATTGCGCAGCGCCACCTCGAGCCAGACAATGCTTGTTATTTCGCTCACAAGATGGTGCAGCAGAGGCAGGTGTGAGGATAATCTTGAGTGTAGACAGCTCGCTGCTTTCCATAGACCCAGAATCTGAAAGACCAGAAACGAGGAATGCATCGGATGTCAATGGATGATGAACGCCATAAAAACATTACAAGACCTGCTTCATTCAACTGGGTTGACAACCTGGGCACATTTGTCACAAGGCCATAGTGAGCCAGTGGTCTTTTGCCCCCTAAACAAGAGCCGGTACACTGGGGGGTTCAATGATGAAGTGGATCTACATGTGTCTCAGTGTTTTGTGCGTTGCTAATGAGTCTTGTTTGTGAACAGTTTAACAGTTGACATGGTAACTTGCTGACCTGCATCACTGCGATTGGTCGCTGTTTCCGGCCGATCCTGTGAACGTTCAACGCTGTTGTTCGATGTTATTTTCTACTGAACAGTTTTACGTTAAGTTGCTCTGGCTTCACGTTTACGTGCATTGGTGGGTTTGTTTTATACCTCAATTTGCATAATCAAGGAAAGCAATCAAATTTGGAGTGCTACTGGAGATTTATGAACAGACAAAGTTGAGAGCCTTGGCTTCTGACAATGCTCTTGCACAGACCAGCTTACCTCTTTTCATTTGGGTTAGTAAGAACCAAATTTCGAGAACCAACAACCAAGATTCCGCATTACAAAGAAATTCTGTATTATCAAATACGCGTTACAAAATTTGAAATATAAGCATAAGTTTTGTAGGGAGAAAGTTGTCGCATAAACGTTTTCCAGGGAAATTTAGGGAAATAATTGGGCAAAATATATTTTGCAAACCAAAAAATCTCCTGCTCCTACACCTATGGGGATTTCGCACATAATGTCTGGTAACTTTACATGGTTGACCACCAGCTGAGTTCTATAGAATCAAACAACAATTTCGACATAGTTGCGCCTTAAAGACGTAAACGTCACAATATGCTTGCAATCGCACCACCGGCCATCTTAAGCGTGGTAACCGCAGCGTGAAACAGAAATAGCAATGCACGCATTTCGCAATTTAAATTGTCAAATTAATGACGTCAGTTAGAATAATTAGGCTGGATAATCTTTTGAGTAATAGCATTTCTGTTCTTTCACAAATCTCGGTTCTTGCATCCAAGAACATACAAACTCTTACCGTCGTAAATCGCAATTCGGACCCCCAAAAATCTTGCTTCGGACCCCTTGGGGTCCGGGAGCCCCCGGTTGGGAACCACTGTTTTATACGCATTGGAACCTGATACTTCATGGGTCGGCCCAGGATGGCAGAGAATTCAAATCACTTGAAAAAACGCTGTGAAAATTGTAGGGGCGATGGAAAGGCATGGATCTATTCAAGGTCTGAAGTACGAAAATATGTAAATGCAGCACAATTTAAACATCTTGTTGAATTTAAACGTTGAAAAAACTTAAACGTTTGGCAAATTTCCGCTTCGACGAACCAATTGCTTCTATGTACGTCATAATCGTGACCTATGTACGTCATTGCTCCGAACAGATTTTACTTATTTTCAGGAAAAAGGGAAAAATCGAGACCAACAGTTGTTATCGCCAGAATGAGTGGAAGATAAACTTTAAAATAAGTTTTATTTCCATCGTTTATTCAGAAACACTTCACTTCGAACTTACTTCTGAAATATCTTAAGAAACAAGATTGTTTGCAACTTTTAAAAACAAAACTACAGTACATGTAATTTTCATCAGTTCCTTACAACACCTACAATCAAGACTCGAGTCATTGAAAATTACAGAAATATGGACCAATGATTGATCAGCTGACATGGGGGAACAACTGATCAACCATAATTTACGGCAAAGGTAGCGTTAATTCAAGAAAGTAGGAATCTCCTACAACTTCAATCAGCAAACAAGTGTATTGTTTTATCCGTACCTTCCTTCTTCGTCTTTGTACTTGAACTTGCACTCGTACACTGGAACAGATCGTAGTTTCTGTCTCTGTGATATAAATGTTGCCGTAGAAGGGTTTTGTTTAGTCACAAAGCAGACATCTTGCTCCACCTTTCTACAGCAACAGCTAGCATTAAGAATAATATCCAAACATTTGCATATAAGGTTTCTAAACACCGGGTTGTAAACCTCAGTTAAACAAAAAATAAAGTTTTCCCGACATCACCCAACGGTTGTAAAATACAGTGTGTGCCACTATCGTCGAAGATTCGGGAAAAATCTTTCGTTAGATTAAATTTAGAGCAGCAACCTCAAAGTCATAATTCCCGGAAATGATGACTTCGATTGGTTAACGACGAGTTCGTTATCGGCGGAAGTTTGACTAATATTTCTGGTTTGCGACGTCGAAATATCTCGGAAATATACCTGAACTGTGGAAACTATGGGATTTATCAGCTTAAGTTATCTGTGTTCGATGCGTTGCGCAAATTGGCTGCTTAGCTCCCAGGCAAAAGACATAACGAGGTACTTTTTACGGAAATCACTTTGGATTAAAAAACTGCAAACAGTGAGTCTAACATTTTCCAGCTTGCTGTTTGAAAATTCAAAAAGACACTACCTTTCTCAAAAACATGCATAAGCTCAAATATTACGTTGAAAATGTCACGGAAATAGAAAAATACTTTGTATATCAGATTTTTAAACCTAAGAAACATTTCAAGAAGTTAAATCACAAAAATAACCTGCTGCAAAATCCTGTCGTTGGGCCACATGACTGAGTGATTGGAGACAATATCAGCTGCTCTGCTGTTTATTTCTTGTTCAATGAAGTTTTCCACTGGACCTACCTTCAATAAACAACAAAAATAACTTGGACTTGAGTTGATTGGGCGATATTAGTATTCCAGCTAGAAAAGCAAATTAGTGCAAGGACATCGAAGGGGCGGGAAGGTTATTGAGTTGATACCCCTCGACTGTTGGATAAGTTTCAACTCGTGATGTTGCGTATGTGTGTTGGAAAGAGAGAGAAACGATCATTTCAAGGCAGTGTTCGGGAACAGCTGTGTTCACTCAAGCGTTGCATCGAAAGCATCAGCAAACTGCTGTGTTCACTCAAGCGTTGCATCGTAAGCATCAGCAAACTGCTGTGTTCACTCAAGCATTGCATGGAAAGCATTAGCAAATTTACTACATTGCAGTTGAAGAGTTCGCCATTTTATTCGTACGGTAGATTTCCTCGGCATACTTTGTGAAAAATGTAATCAGAATTTTGTCCAATGCTTGATGGCACTAATACATTTACTTTGACGAAACACAAGCATATATCTGTGGTCCGAGTAAAAGTCACACGCATAAATGACGCCATCATGATTATTATAATGTAGTGATACGATGACTTCCAAGTACATCGATTTATAAAATGCACGAGGAGAGGGAGGCTGTGAAGGACCAAGGGTCATTGAGGTTGCAAACTTACCAAGAGGCAACCTACTTAAAGCGTAAAGTAAATGTTTTTTGTTCTGAGTATAAAATGTAATATGCGCAATGCCGTTATACGGTTTACTGAAGCAAGGTGCGTTGCAGGCAAAGGTCAAGCCACCAGAAGAAAATGGTTTAACGTTGTCACATTGAACATTTACTGTTTTCACGTGTTTAAAATATTCGTGAAAGCTAGAGAAGAAATGCGTCAAAAGTTATAAACTAGTGCAGCACTGCAATGGTGTAACGGAATTTAAGCAGGTTGAGAACTAGGCGTCCAAACACATATTACAGAACAGAATTCTGAGTCGATGTCATGAGTCATGCATGGGAACGAGGTTCGTTTGCAGTTCAGTAGACACATTGTTCGCTTTGTGCTCGGAGTCTAAACGCGTCCCACTACTTCATACAAGAATTTATTGCGACCGATCTTAGTGAACGCAACAGAAACCAAAGTAAGATATAACAGTCATTCTTCATGATTCGACTACTTCCACTTTAACAGCGTTAAATAGTCAAACCAATGCTCCTTGTTTATGTACGCCAATAAAAATAGAAAATATGTTTCTAGTAGCTGAGTAATTCATATACTGTATTTTATGTTCCGCTGAAAATTGCCTAACACGGTTTATACTCTATTTCCAAAGAAACTTTTGACCAGATTTCTATTGCACTGTAGTTCATCATTTTGGCACCTGCGTTTGAACGTGCTTTTAGTAAAGTACACTGTCGAGTTTAGTTTGTGTCTCGTATCATGCGGATGAACATGCGGATGAACACCTGTACTGAGTTTGAAATAGTTGTTAGATGTAACCAGCTGCTGAGAATTAGTGTATTTATAAATGAATTCGTTCACTTCAAAATTGTATTTATCTTTCAGTTGGAGAATTGTCTGCGTTTTATAAATGGTGGTAATTTGCTAGTCACAAGTTCATTTGTGTTTAAGCATCTCATGGCGCGGTTTAAAGCAACCGATACTGGCTGTAGATGACATGAAGCTGCTCTTCCCCAGGCAATAATCCCATACTGTACTCGTGAGTTTATTAAGCTGTGACACAACATACGTAATGCTTGGTTATTCACATAATGTTTAACTTTATACATTACACCGACATGTTTGGATATAGTACAACACAACTGTTTACAATACTCTTTCAAAGTCAGTTTTTCATCTGCAGTTGCACCAAGGTACTTGTAATTCAAAGTTCTTTCAATACGATTACCGTTTGCATTTATTGCAAAGGACTCTGTGCTTGCATGTTTATTTGCGATTTTGTTATGGAAAAAATTTTGGTACGAATCAATCTACATCTTACCCGCAAAGCAATCTGTTCAAAAATGACGTCACCGGCTACGTCACGGATCAAATGGTCTGGCATGTCTGTTCGTTCAACGATATGGTCGCTTAGTCTGTTCTCGCTGAAAAATGGAAGAAATAAGATTTGCTTCTGATTCGCATGGACTTTTGCTTAAAATATTTACAAGCTTTGACAATTTCTATCTTTCAATAATGAAAAACAGAGGTTTTGTTGCAGACATATCTCCTTCATGACAATTGTGTAAAAAATTAGTGCATAGTAACATCGTCAGAAAGAGTTGGTACATAAGTTTTCGCCAACAGCAAATGCAAAGATTCATGAGACAAAAAGTGCGATTGGAGTTTATGAGCTGAACATAAAGCTATCTATCGATTCGTATCTGTCACCAACCGCTGTCGAAAAACATTCGTTCATCATCGCAGCATGGCCACGCCCACAATGCAAACAATAAGATTCGGTCAAAGTTTTTTTATTTGTTTGTTACGTTTGATAGAAGACATGCGATGGAGAGGTTCACTGGCGACAAAGCTGTTACCTCTGTGAACTTATTGGTTGAAGGCACGTGATGCGTGACACGCAACATCAGTGATAGATCAGTCGCAATGCAGGGGAATACCCCGTTCTATCTAGCGAGTAGCGACAAAAGAAAGAACTCTCGTTTCTTCGCTGATCACAAGAAGAAGGTAGTTGTTGGTAAATGACCAGCCGTGGCAAGGATTGCGACTGAAGACGAGACGCGAAAGTGCCGAGGGCTAAAAAATCCGAACCAGAGAGTGACGTCATTTTCAAGCTGACAGGAACTGAATGGCGGACGAAACATGACTTTTGCGAGAATGAAACCGCCATGTACTTTGGGGAATTTCTCGAAACAAAGACTGTCTTGCCAATCCATAACTCCCTTTAGGCAACTGTTCAACAGACAGCGATAAGTTGTTGCAAAGCAAACCAACACCTGGCTATGTCAACAAACCGAAGGTTCAGCAAACATGGAAGAAACAAATCATTACCTCAGCCCGGTAACGTCGATAGTTCATTCAGTGATAACATATCGAAATTTAAAAACGTTACAGACATTGCACTGCAGATGCCGACGAATAATCTCAAGCGTATCAATATGTGGCGCTGTTTGCTGAAGATTATTATGAACGTTATCAACTTTTTGTGAATGGTCAAACTTATGAAAGCAAGGAAACGAAAAATTGTTGGTGTTCAATAAAATGCTTGCGCTGAAACTTCGTTCAATGTTAACACGAGATCCACAGCACCGCAAAAAGCGCATTTGTTGAGTTTTTTTTATCAACGTAATATCGAGATCGTGAGAATTCAATTTCTGCACCATCGATTCAATCAGCCATACGGTTGGAACCACGTCCAGAATAAAGTTGGAGTTTGAAATGCAACCTGGATGAAAATCAAGGTGGAAAAAAGTTGCAGAGAAGACGTTTCATGCAGAGCAAAAAACAACTTTCACCTCCATGCTTACTTTGAATAAAAACAACTTTCGCTTCACTGCTTACATTGAAATGATTGATGCAAAAAACAGGAGAAAATGCTGTTGAAACTTTCTTCACACGAAAAACTTCGTTGGAATGATCAAAAGTCACGTCACGCACAAAAAAAACTTGCAGCGCGATGCAAAGGTGACGTCACAAGGCGTTGCGATTCAACGTTTATTAGCGCGAATACGATCCAGTCCTATGACAACCACAATAATAGACTTTACTGCTATCGCCTGCATATGACTAGGGTTGCTTTTTCCGGATTAACAGCAACTTGACACCGCAGTTAGAGGTAGTAGCACGCATCCTTTCCCAATGAACCACTCACTCTGCAGTAGATACCAGCCGCTTGTTCAGTACTTTAGCAACGAAACCAACGCACTTTCGTTCGATGCAATTAATAACAACCGCAAACAGTGGAAAGTTCGAGATCTGAGACGCTTTGCGAAGTCGTAGAAAATGCGAGGAATCTAAAAACCCGTTTGTCGTCCTAAGGCAAGTTTCGCAGTTGCTGTTGCAAATCTGCGCAGGATTTAAACTGACGGGAGGTCGTGCCGAGAATAAATTTTCAAGGTCATAGCGGTGATGATTTGACGCATTTCGCTCAACTCTTCCGAAAAATTTGCATCCAAAGAAAACAGAAGAATCTGCGCTCAGTTCAAACAAAATAACAAAGTTTTGGTGGAAGACGAAATATTTTCGACAGAAACTGAAAATTCATTTGCATTGTGTCACTAACTTATCACTTGAGTGTTTTTGTATTCGGATATTCGTTAAGGAAAACAATTCAGATGAAAAAAGCAGGTCAGAAACATTTTCTTAATGAAAGACTCCACGACACTTCGTACGTCACCGAACACCGTTATACTTTATCTGTAAATAGTTTCATTCAATATTCACAGTCACCTAACACAAGAACTTCAGCCGCCACACTAAGACGTTTTGCTGGTCTTTTGCTGCTGCGCAAAAAACTGAGTTCTGCTTTGAAAACCTTAATATCTTATTTGCGCGAAAGTAAACAAATATTTGTCTGAGTCGTGTTGTTGGCTTGGCAGCTGGGGAGATAACTTTGAGAAGCAGTTTAACAGAAGCGAACAGATGCACCTCGTCACCTTCAGTAGACTCTCTAATCAATCTACCACAGCACCGCGCAGCAAGTTAGGCTTTTTTGAGGTCAATTTTGCAATTTTTGGCCTTTTTTAAACTCTTTTGGGATTGTTTGTGTTTGTCAAAAGGCCAAAAATTGTCTTTTTGGGCTTATTTTGACCTATTTAACTTGTGTGTCGGTTTGGCAGATTTTTGGATACTGTTTCTGGACACAGAATGACAAAGATTTATTGGAAATTCTGCACAAGAATAATATAAGTTTTGGTTATGCTGTATCATGATTTTAGTTTTGCTGTTTCAGATTAGTCCTCAGCAAGAACAAAATATTCGAGACGTTTCTTGACTGAGTGAGATTAAATCTGTACATGTATATATTGTTTTTTAAGTGTTCAGCAAGCCTACAAGGATGTTTTAAAGTGTTGCTGTGTATTTATCTTGTGTTGTATTTGCCTTTTGTGCGCATGACAACCTGACAACCCTGCCACTCCAGGAACAGATGCTGACAGCATTCAACTTGCATTGCACGTGTGAGGGAAGTGTGAGGGAACTTCTACTAAAAAAGATCATCGCTTCGAGAAATTCTGAAGCAAACCCCAGCAAGGATCACCGTCACTGAGTTACCCCATCATCAGCACACCGCAGTTACCCCATCATCAGTACACCGCAGTTACCCCATATCAGCACACCGCAGTTACCCCATCATCAGTACACTGCAGTTACCCCATCATCAGTACACCGCAGTTACCCCATCAT